>Ga0310697_10000185_pt1 | contig 88714 bp, 62 predicted proteins | sample 172DNAGHGlowgp2_FD_203883 | JGI IMG/M metagenome (GOLD analysis project Ga0310697, IMG submission 203883) | Sheep rumen microbial communities from Palmerston North, Manawatu-Wanganui, New Zealand - 1728 DNA GHGlow gp2 (v2) (version 2) | ecosystem: Host-associated > Mammals > Digestive system >...
GCCCGCACTTCGAGCTTATCCTTGCGCTGACGGACCAGCACCACGTTCTTGCGCATATTGTCGAGGTTGTCCTCCATCTGGTCCATCTGTACGGTGCGATAGATACTGTCCTGCTTCAGGCGCTTTGACACCAGAGAGCGTTTCTTGGCAGATAGTTGGTAGTCCTCTTGCGACTGGATGTAGTCTTCACGACTGATAAGCTTTTCCTGATAGAGTCGCTTGTTCTGCTCGAAGGTGCGCTGCTTGCGCTGGGTGTCCATATCCAGCTGGGCCTGTTCTGTCTGGTTGTTCAGTCGGTCCTGCTGCATGGCCACCTGAGTGTTTCGTAGCAGGTTCTGTTTCTCAGCAAGTTCTGCCTCGGCATTCAGAATCTGCAGGTCCAAATTACTGTTGCTCAGGCGGACTATGACATCGCCTTTTTTGACGTGAGTACCCTCTTCGACCACCTTTTCCATCACGATGCCGCCTTCCTCGGGCGAAATCTGCACCACCTGGATGGGCAGCACCTGTCCGTTGGTACGCACATAGTCCTTGAACTCAGCCTTCGTTACCTCGCTTACTGTCAGATCGTCGGCATTGACTTTCAGCGTAGAAGCGTGATTGCCAAAAACCAGCCAACAGATTATTAACAGCAACAATGCACCACCTACAGCATACGGCCAATACTTCATCAGTCTTTGCGACTTTGTCTTTTCAATTATTCTGTCCATATCGTTTGTCCGTTATAATATCTTACCAATTGTTCTTTTACCATTGCCATCAGCTGGCATTGCAGCAGGGTGGCTTTCGAGTTCAGCAGCTGCGAGGAAGTGGTGTGCAGGTCGATGGCTGTCGAGAGCCCCTCCTCAAACTGGCGACGCGTCAGCTGATAGGCTAAAGAGTCGGCTTCTACCTTCTTCTCCATCTGCACAGCCTGTTTCTGATAACCTTGCCAGTCCTGCCAAGCCTCGCGAGAGAGTTTCTCCAGTTCGAGTTGCTTCTGCTCGTAGTTCTCACGGGCTATCTGATAGTTGTTCTTTGCCTTGCGGATGCTGGTGATATTCTGCAAACGGTTAAACAAGGGGATGCTCAACGTAGCTCCAATATACTCACCCATATTGTTCTTGATTTGGTTGTGGAAAGACTGACCTGTGTTGGAGTGCAGCGTATGATAGTAAGTGGTGTTCAGACCCGCACTCAACGAGAGAGAGGGGAACAATGAAGCACGAGCCTGATGCCACTCATGTTTGGAGGCCTGCATCTGATAGCGTGATGCCAATAGTTCTGGATGCTCCTGAGCCAATCCCAGTCCGAAGGCTACGGACTCGGAGTTTGATGCCGACGGACTTGGAGTCTGCTCCCGACGGACTTCCAGCGAAAGCGTATCTGCAATAGGGAAAGCCATCGCTTTCTTCAATTCCAGCAGGGCAGAAGCCAGGAGGTTCTGCTGACGAATCAATTCATAGTCGGCTTCAGCTTGTTGTGACTCCACCTGTGCCACATCTGCCTGACTCTTGCGGCCAACTTCTTCCAATACACGAGTCTGACGGAGCAAGAGTTTTGTTTCCTCCACTTTCTCCTCAGCCATCTTGACCAGTCCTTCGTAATAAGCGACGTTGGTGAAGGCTTGCATGACATTGAGAGCCGTCTGGTCTTGTTTCTGACGAAGAGCTGATTGCCCCATGAGAACGCTGGCTTTGGCAACTTTTAGTGCATGCAGACGGCTGAATCCATCGAAAACTGGCAGAGAAACACTCAGAGAGTAGCCATTATAAAAGGTACTCACGTCGGTATAGCCGTTCGTCTCTGGGTCGATGGCTCGTCCGAAGTTGTACTGCGCACCAATGCCTGCATCTAAAGATGGCAAGAAACGGCCAATGGCTCCTGTACGGTTCGCCTTGTAGTTGTCGAGTTCCAGCTCTGTCCGCTTCACCTCGTGGTTATGCTCCACGGCGTATTGCATACATTGCTGCATCGTCCATGCTTCCTGAGCATGGGTTGAAACGTCTGCGAACGTCATGATTGCTATCAATGCTATTTTCATCACTTTTGTTATTTTGTGATGCAAAATTAGGGATTTTGCTTCTTTGCTCCAAGGTTTTTAACACATCCAGAGGCAGATTGTCTAATAATTAGACAGTCTTCCGTATGATTTTTAGACAGATTATTATTAATTATGCACCCATGAACAAATACGGTACGATATTAGTGGTTGATGACAATCCATCAATCTTGACGGCGATGCACTATCTTCTGGATAGTGTCTTTGAACGTATACTAACGCTAAACCAGCCTGACGACATTCTGAAGGTAATGGCTCAGGAAGAGATAGATATTGTATTGCTCGACATGAACTTCACTCTTGGCGTGAACAGCGGACAGGAGGGACTATTTTGGCTTCGCACCATCCGTAAGCAGCACCCTCAGACACCCGTAGTTCTGCTGACGGCCTACGCTGATGTGTCGTTAGCGGTGAGAGGATTGAAGAGCGGAGCCGCTGATTTCATCACCAAGCCGTGGGACAATGATGAACTCGTTCGTAAATTGAAAGACGTGCTTGAAATGCAGAGCGAGATAGTGACGCTCGACGAAATGGAGAAAGATCATATCCGCCGTACTATCGACCACTGTCACGGCAATCTTACACAAGCAGCAGAACTATTGGGCATCACCCGTCAGACACTATACAATAAGATGAAACGCCTATGATGTGGCTATGTATTATAATAGGTATATTGCTGGTTGCAGCGATTGTGTGGCTTGTCCGTCGACAACGATCCCTGAAGCTTCGTGCTCACCTGATGCAAGAGGCTATCCGCAATCGCGATTTTACCTTCCGGCTACCAACTGACGGCTTGTTGCCAGGAGAGCGAGCCATGCAGCAGACACTAAACCAACTGGGAGAAACCATCCGTCAGCAGGTGAACCAGAACGAGGTGGAATCATGGGAACGGCTTACCCGTGTGCTGACCCATGAGATGATGAACGCCACAGCTCCCATCACAAGTATCAGCCAGTCGATGCTTGGACGTGATGATGTGAAAGGCACACCACTCGAACCAGGCATTCAGGCCATTTACGACACCAGCCGCCATCTGAGTGAGTTCGTCAAGAACTATCGCAAGATGTCGGAACTGGAGAAACCGAAAATGGGCGAAGTCGCTCTGCGAACGATGATTGACGATATCAGCAAAGCCTATCCCCAATTGGCATGGGAAGTAAACGTCTCTCCTGATTTGAAAGTCAGTGCTGATGCAGGTATGTTACGCCAGGTATTGATGAACTTAGTAAAGAATGCCATCGAGGCCAATGCACAGAAGTTGCTCATAGATGTCCTTGAAGACAGTCTTCACGATAAACAAGTGAGTCTGTATATAGGTAACGATGGCCTTCCCATCCCTGCCGAAAATCGCCAGTCACTCTTTGTACCATTCTTCACCACCAAACGAAGCGGTAGCGGAATCGGCTTGTCTCTAAGTCGCAGAATGGTGATTCAGCAAGGCGGTATGCTCGAACTGGCTGATACACCGCGCCAAAGGCGGGTAGGCGAGCAAAGCTCGGGAATGGGATGCCATGTCGCTTTTGTTCTGTCACTTCAGACACTTTAATCTTTTCCTTCTATTCGCCTTTTTTTCCACTATCATTTGACTATTATTTATGGGGAAATTGGATAGTAAAGCGAGTGAGATGGTCTTCGGGGTCTGTAAGCAGATTGAAGGTGCAGTGATGAGAAGTAAGAATGTCGCGAATGAGCAGAAGACCGAGGCCTTGGCCCTGGGGCTTGGTAGAGAAAAACGGAGTGAAGAGATTCTTTGCTATAGCCGGCGGGATGCCATGACCATTGTCGGTGATGGTGAGCGTAGCTGGCGTGGTGACTTCAAGTGTGACAAGTCCTTGTGTCGCATTCCCGCTGACGCGCCTACCCGTAGCCTTTCCGATACTCTCCACGGCATTCTTGACGATGTTGATGAGCACCTGCTGGAACAGGACGGTATCGAGATGAACGGGTACTGCTTCGTCGGTCAAACGCAAGTCAATATGGACGTGCGCCTGCGTACACAGGTTTTCGAGGAAGGGGCGACAGGCTTCCACCTCCTCGCTGAGGTCGCAGAGTTGCAGTTGTGGTTGCGGAATTTTTACTACTTCTGCAAAGCGGGACACAAATGATGAGAGTGCTGTGAGCCGCTCGGCTTCGTCGCCGGTGAGACTGCCTATGATGCCCGCCACGCTGTTGTTCACCTCATGGGCAATCATGCGGATGACACGCTCGTAGGCGGCTTTCTCAGCAAGGCGTATTTCTGAGGTCAGTGACTCAATGAGGAAGAAAGGATGCTGGAATCCACGGTCAGGAAATGACAGGTGGCTGATGCGGAAGAGTTGCGGGCCGCCAGGAATGCGCACGGTGGTCATCTCGCCAAGAGGCAGTGCGTGGATGGTTTCCTTGATACTTGGCGACAGCATCTCACGGGCTGCGGGATTCATGGACGTTGTGTTGCCGTCGAGGTCACACTGGATGACACCCATCGGCGATGCATCGATAAGCAGGTTGAGGAAAGTGTATTGCTCTTCGAGCCTGAGGTGCTCGCTGCGCAGACGACCCAGCAGGTCGTTGAACGTGCGGACGATGATGTCAGTCTCATGTTGTCCCGAAGGAGCGAGGCGCGTCGTCAGGTCGAGTTCCCGCACCAGTTCCATGCCGCCAATCAGTGTGTCGTACGGTCGGATGGTCTTGCGATAGAAGTACCAGAGGTAGAACAATATCAGGACTACAAAGCCCTCGGTGACGTAAAACAATGTGGGGTGACTGCGGAACGTAGCGAAGAGTGCTACGCCGGCCAACAGGACAATGCCTACTGCAAGGAGGAGGAAATAATGCTTCAGTTTCATAGCCCGTGCTTTTCTATTTTGCGGTACAGGGCACCACGGCTGATGCCCAATTCCTTAGCGACAAGAGAGAGGTTGCCGTTGTGCTTGGCAATGCAGGCTGCAATGGCGTTGCGCTCCATGGAGTCGAGGGTAGCGGGTTCTGTACCTATCGGTTTCCCCGACGGAATATCCTTGGACAAGAGCGCGAAGTCGGCGGCAGTGAGTTGACTGGCGGCGGGATCTTTCATCAGCAGAGCCCTCTCAACCAGATTCTTCAGTTCTCGGATATTACCAGGGAACGGAAGTGTCTGGAGATAGCCGATGGCCTCTATCGAGACGGTGAAAGGCAACGGGTAGGCGAGCGTAGCTCGGGAATCAGGCGGGAGGCCGTTTGCCTCGCAAGCCATCCGAAGGAAGTGATTAACCAATAGCGGTATGTCCTCACGGCGGTCACGCAGAGGCGGCAGATGGAGGTTGATGATGTTGATGCGGTAGAACAGATCCTCACGGAAAGTCTTTTCTTCGACCATCGCGCGAAGGTCGGCATTGGTGGCGCAGACCACACGGACATCCGTTCGGCGTGTCTTACTGTCACCCAGCACCTCGTAGGTCTGGTCTTGCAGCACCCGCAAAAGTTTCACTTGGCTGGTCAATGACAGTTCGCCAATCTCGTCGAGGAAGATGGTGCCGCCCTTGGCCAGTTCAAAACGGCCTATGCGGTCGGCCTTGGCATCAGTAAAAGAGCCTTTCTTGTGGCCGAACATCTCGCTCTCGAACAGCGATGTGGAGATACCGCCGAGGTTCACTTTTACAAACGGTCCGTTGGCTCGTTGGCTCTGTCGGTGGATAGCCTCTGCTATGAGTTCCTTGCCCGTACCGCTCTCACCCGTAATCAAGACGGGCGCATTGGTAGGGGCAACGCGGGCCACGGTAGCGAGAATGCCAGAGAGGGATGTACCGACAATGGGTGAACTTTGGATTGGCTGAGTCGCAGGACTTGCATTGTTTATCTTGATGGCCGTCTCAATCCTGTCTAACAGTACACCATTGTCCCACGGCTTGGTGATGAAGTCGAAAGCGCCGGCACGCATCCCCTGCACGGCCAGGTCGATGCTACCCCAGGCCGTCATCAGGATGCACGGCACCTCGGGGCGGAACACCTTTACCTGCCTGAGCAACGTCATTCCTTCCTCTCCGTCAGTAGCGCGTGAATAGTTCATATCCATCAGCACCAGCTCCACCGCCGGAGTGTTGCGGACTATCTGCATCGCCTCCTTCGGCCCCTCGGCCAGGGTCACTTCATACTCGTTGCGCTCCAGTATGAGCTTCAGCGAGAGCCGGATGTTTTTATCGTCATCAACTACGAGAATCATTATGGATATACTTATATTCTATTTCATCATAAAAGCGGTACCATGTATGCTGGTAGCATAATGGTTTCTTGGTCCTTCGCAAAGTCCTTGATATATACCAGATATCGCCACAATATCCTGGACGAATAAATACGACAGAATTCATCAAGCGAAGCATGTGACTTACTGCTCGACGACTTTACCTCTATAGGACAAATCTTTGCTCCACGAGACAGCAGAAAATCGGTCTCATAGTAGTGCTTCTCATCGCGTGGCCAAGTGTGGTAGAAGAGTTCATTCCCTGCAGCCACCAGCATCTGGGCAACAAGATTTTCATAGACATAGCCCAAATTGGCAGGTAGTTTGTCTGCCAAAAGCTTCTCGTAAATGATATTCTCTGTAAAGCTCTTGTCCCAAAACGCCAGTGTGATAAACAGTCCCGTGTCGCAAACGAACATTTTGAATTGGTCTTTGTTTTTCGTAAGCCCCATACCCACTTGTGGGTCGTTCACGTGATAGCACATGTTTACCGTCTTGCTGTCTTCAAGAGCCTTTAGAAGTTCCGTCATTTTCTCGTCATCCACCCTACCTACAGCCGCGTAGGGCACATATCGTATGGCATTCCGGCTTAGCTGTCCAGGTATGGAGCGGAACATGACTGATGCGCGTCCAGACGGGTCTATCTTCAGAAAGTCATCCTCATACAGTTTGAGTATGCGGCGCTTAACCTGATCTACCTTACTGAAGTTATTGGTGTCAAGGTAGGCGTTGACGGCCTGCGGCATACCACCTACCAGCATATATAGTCGTAGGTTGCGTGCCATTTCTCTATGGGCCGGTCCGAGGGCATGCTGCTGCTCCCAGAACTTGCGTAGCAGTGGAACAGTTGCTTCGTCACCCAATGCCCATCGGAACTCCTCAAAATCCATCGGATTCATCTGTATTCTGTCCTCTTCGCTGGGAATCGTGATACCTTCGGTATTTTTCTTGATGCTAATTAGAGAACCTGTTTCGATGTAGTCGTAACGTCCGTCTTCCACCAGATATTTGATGGCCTGACGTGCCATCGGACACTTCTGTACCTCGTCGAAAATGATGACAGATTTTCGTGGCTTCAATGTTACATGATATGCCGTCTGGAGATACAGGAACAGGTAGTCCAAATCCATCAGGTCGTTGAACAAATCCTTGATAGCCTTCGATGCCTTGTTGAAGTCTATCAGCAAGTATGACTCATATTCGTTCTTGGCAAAGGTTTCCACGATGGTCGACTTGCCGACACGTCGTGCACCTTCAACAAGCAATGCACTCTTACCGTCCGATTCCTGTTTCCAGTTCAGCAATTGAGTGTAAATCTTTCTTTTGAACAGTCTTTCTTCCATAAAGCCCTTTGTTTATGGCTGCAAAGATAGCAAAATTATTCAATCCCCACAAATATATTTCAATAAAATATGCTAATCCCCACAGAATTTTATCTCAAGAACCATCTATTCCCCACAAATTTCTTTTCCGATGATTATCATGTCTCAATCGATGTTTAATGCTTTCTTGATAATCGGCTCCAGTTCCTCGGCATCGGTGGAAGTGGAGAGAATGGTGCCGTCTCGGTCGATGAGGTACATGGCACCGCCTGCATTGCCAGCTCCGTTCTTGCGCCACACACCGTTCTCGTCGTTCAGTTCCAACAGACTCTGCCAAGGATAGCCGTCCTTCTTCGCTGCATTTTCCATCGCTTGGCGATTACGTTCACGGGCGATGGCAATGACGGTGAAGCCTTTGTCCTTGTATTTCTCATAGACAGGAATCATGGCTATGCTGTGGCTACGGCAGGGACCGCACCACGATGCCCAAAGATCGATGAGGGCTACCGTGCCTTTCGTGAGGGTGGAAATAGGAACGAGCTGGCCGTCTATATTACGCACGGTGTAGTCGATGTAGGGCTTTCCAGGCTGTAGGCGATAGGCCGTCTCGGCTGTGGCAATCAGGTCGTGAATGGGGTGGCCGGGGTAGTAATTGATGAGTTTGTCGTGATAGAGCGTCAAATATGGCTCAAACTGCGAATTGTCGAAGTTCACATAGGGCGCAACTGCGGATTACAGTGGCGACATCACCATCCCCGCAAGTGTTATGTATGAGGGGAATACCTATCAGGTGAACGCCATTGGCAATAACGCATTCAATGATTGCAGTGGTCTGACAAGCATTATATCTGAAAGCAAAACACCGCCAACTTTAGGGGATGAGGCCTTGGGAAATAGCGAACAAAAAAGTAACATCACGCTGTACATACCATTGCAAACTACAAAAACATATCAGGATGCTGGTTGGACTGGTTTCAAGGAGTATATTGAGATGACTGAAGGAATATCGCGCAGCCTGACCATCAGCAGTGCCGGTCAGGGCACCTATTGCACAGACATCGACCTTGACTTCTCGGGCATAGAAGACGTGAAGGCTTACATTGCCAGCGGCTTCATTCAGAAGACGGGCACGGTCATCCTGACCCGCGTTACCGACGTGCCTGCAGGAACAGGACTCTTTGTGAAAGGTGCAGCCGGCACATACGAGATTCCCTACAAGGCATCGTCAGCCTACTACAAGAATATGCTAAAGGGCAATATCGACCCCATGTCGGTTGATCCCACCACAGGCGATTACGCCAACTTCTACCTGTCAAACGGGTCAGACGGCCTGGGCTTCTACCGCGTCAGCAGCACCCGCACCATGAGTGCCAACCGTGCCATCCTTCAGATTCCCACATGGCTGAATGCAACACAGAATGAATCAAGAGCCATCAATATTGTCTTCGACGACGAGATGACGGGCATCAGCGATGCAACAGTGGCCGAGACACAGCAGGCTGACTGCTATGACCTGATGGGTCGCCGCGTAGCACAGCCAAAGCGGGGCTTGTATATCAAAAACGGAAAGAAGATGATAATCAAATAGAAACTATAAAAAATGGAAAGAATGATGGAAAAGAAAAAATATAAAAAACCACTGATTGAACAGCATGACGTGGACTTTGTCCTGATGGACACCGTATCTGGTGAACTAGACCAGAGCGGTGTCAAGGATGGCGAGGGCGGCGACGACCTGTCGCGTGAGATTGACGACCTGTGGGAGTAAACCGTCTTCACATATATAAGGAAAACCAAAAACAACCCTCACCTCTGACACCCAGACTGACTATCAGCCACTTACACGGTTTTATCTGACACCCTAGGTGCCACCCAAACTGACACCCAATGGAATGTTCAGAGGGTGGCTTGCTAAAAAATCCCGGCCTCTCGCTGAAAAATCCACACTGGATTTTTTCATGAGAGGCCGGGATTTTCCGGCGAGAGGCCGGCAGGCGGGTGTGCCGTCAGGTGCCACCCAGAGCATGTAGCCCTCACCCAAAATGTATGCTGACCACCAGCGTGTTACGCTGTTGGGTGTCAGAGGTGAGGGGTATTTTTTCCTTTCCCTATATAAGGAGTTCTAACGCATGACCTTCCTAACCTTGCCATCCTTGGAGCGGAGGATGTTGATACCCTTTTGCAGCCTGTTCAACTGCTTGCCGTCGGTGGTATAAACAGTTTCCGGCCGGTTAGCCTCTATCCGCTTTTCCACAATACTGGTGGCAGAATAGTTGTCGTAGCTGAACGACGCATCCTTCAGGTCGCCCCAGATGAAGCGCTCCAAGCCCGGATAGTCGATAAAGGGATTACGGTTCTGCTGAATCGTGTAGACGGCGTTGTTACGTGCTGTCTCCTTCTCGCTGACGGGGTCGTTGGCGGCCCACTTCATGAGCATCTCCAACTGCCACGAGCTGAGACCCGGATAGGCCGTTCCGTCGAGCGTGGGTCTCGACTCGGCGTTGTTGTTATACCAGTCGCTGAGTTTCTCTTCATAACACGTCACCATATAGAAGTAAGTGCGGGCAAAGTCACCCTTGTATTCATCGTTGGGCTCAAACACCGTGCCTGTATAGCCGTTGAAAGTGCATTTGCCCAGCTTGCTGAAATTGTTGGCCGACTTGTAGCTTTCACCGTTGGTCTCGCCAAAAGGATAATTGGAACGCTTATTGTTCACATAGCCGTCGGTGGGGTACATGTGGTGCAGGTCGGTGTACATGGGCATGACCTTGCCGCCAAACCAGCTGTTGGGGAACGAGTGCTCACGGTTGTAGACATCGCCCTCGGCCTTATAGTTTCCCGCCTGGTCGGTACCAAAGGTCATGGCCCGCTTGTTGGAGTACATGTCCCACACCGTGCCGTCAGCACGCTTGTCAGTCGTCTTGAAATGCGTCCACAGGGCCTTATAGGCAGTATTCAGGTCGCCGCCCTCATTGCGGCTGTAGATGACCCCGGAGAGAGCCGTCTTCAGTGCCGCCCCACTCTTACCGTCGGCAGCCTGATAGTAGGTACCCGAACCGTTAGGACCTTGAGCCCAGATGCTGCCTGCTGCCAGCATCAGCAGCGTCGTCAAACTGATAATACGTAAATCGTGTTTCATAACTGTTTTAGGTTTTAGTCGTTATATTATTTTCCAGAGACAATTTTCTTGATGTCGTTGAGCTTGTTCAGGGCCTCTATGGGCGTGAGGTTGTTCACATCGAGGCCGAGGATTTCGTCGCGCACCTGACACAGTACGGGGTCGTCGAGCTGGAAGAACGACAGTTGCATGCCTTCGCGACTGTTGGCGATTTCCATTGTCGGTTTGCCTACACGCATCTCCCCTCCTTCGGAGGGGGCGGGGGAGGCTTTCTCCAACTGCTTTAAAATGACGTTGGCGCGCTTCACAATACTGCGCGGCATGCCCGCAATCTCGGCCACATGGATACCAAACGAGTGTTCCGAGCCGCCCCGTTCCAGTTTTCGCAGGAAAATCACCTTGCCCTCCACCTCCTTCACCGAGACGTTGTAGTTCTTGATTCGGGAAAAATTCTTCTCCATCTCGTTCAGTTCATGGTAGTGGGTGGCAAAGAGCGTGCGCGGATGTCCGGCCTTCGCGTTCTCGTGCAGATATTCCACGATGGCCCAGGCTATCGAGATGCCGTCGTAGGTCGACGTGCCGCGGCCCAGTTCGTCGAAGAGCACGAGTGAGCGCGAGGAGACGTTGTTCAGGATGTTCGACGCCTCGGTCATCTCCACCATGAACGTCGACTCGCCCAGTGAGAGGTTGTCGCTGGCTCCCACACGGGTGAAGATTTTGTCCACCAGACCTATTTTCGCGCTCTCTGCGGGCACGAAGCAGCCCACCTGGGCCAGGAGCACGATGAGCGCCGTCTGACGCAGCAGCGCGGATTTACCGGCCATGTTCGGACCGGTGATGATGATGATCTGCTGCCGCTCGTCGTCAAGCCTGATGTCGTTGGGTATATATTGCTCGCCTAAGGGCAGTTCCTGCTCAATGACGGGGTGGCGGCCCTGGCGGATGTCGAGCACCTCGGTGGTGTCGATGACGGGTCTGACGTAATGGTATTCCTCGGCCGTCTTGGCAAAGCCCAGCAGACAGTCGAGCTGGGCCAGGATATTGGCGTTGATCTGTATCTGCGGTATAAACTCCTGCATGGCCAGCACCAGCTCGCCGAAGAGCCGCGACTCTAACGACAGTATCTTGTCCTCGGCACCCAGTATTTTCTCCTCATACTCCTTCAGCTCCTGCGTGATGTAACGCTCGGCCTGTGCCAGTGTCTGCTTGCGCACCCATTCCGGCGGTACCTGTTCCTTGTACGTGTTGCGCACCTCCAGGTAGTAGCCGAACACGTTGTTATAGCCTATCTTCAGGCTCTGTATGCCCGTCTTTTCGGCCTCGCGCTGCTGAATCTGCAGCAGGTAGTCCTTGCCGCTGTAGGCAATATGTCGCAGTTCGTCGAGTTCCGGGTTCACGCCGTCGCGGATGACGCCGCCCTTCTGTACCAGCAGCGGCGGGTCGTTCTGTATCTCGCGCTCAATACGGTCTCTGATGGACTCGCAGAGGTTCAGCCGCTCGCCCACACGCTTCAGTGCCTCGTTGTTGGCATAGAGACAAGCCGTCTTGATGGGCTGGATGGCCTGCAGGGCCACCTTCAGCTGCACCACCTCACGGGGCGACACACGCCCGACGGCCACCTTCGAGATGATACGCTCCAGGTCGCCCACACGGTGCAGCTGTTCGTCAACACACTGCCTGAAGTCGGGCTCACGGTAGTAATACTCCACCATGTCGAGCCGCTCGTTGATGGGCCGTTCGTCCTTCAACGGGAATACCAGCCAGCGGCGCAGCAGACGGCCGCCCATGGGACTCACCGTCTTGTCTACCACGTCGAGCAGCGACTTGCCGTCCTCCTGCATCGGCTGCAGCAGTTCCAGCGAACGGATGGTGAACTTGTCGAGCCTGACGTATTTCTCCTCCTCAATGCGCTGTATCTGCGTGATATGGGCTATCTGTGTGTGCTGCGTCAGTTCCAGGTACTGCAGGATGGCTCCGGCTGCAACCATACCGTTCTTCAGATGGTCAATGCCAAAGCCCTTCATCGACTTCACCTTGAAGTGCTTCAGCAGTTTCTGCATGGCATTCTGGTCGGTAAACACCCAGTCGTCCATCTCAAAGGTAAAGAACTTCGAACCGAAATGCAGTTCAAAGTCCTTCTTGCGGGCACGGTCCAGCAGCACCTCCTTGGGCTGCAGGTTGCCCATCAGTTTCTCCACATAGTCGTAGGTGCCCTCGCCGGTAAGGAACTCGCCCGTAGAGATGTCGAGGAACGCCACGCCGCAGGCCGACTTCCCGAAGTGTACGGCACTGAGGAAGTTGTTTTCCTTGTAGTTCAGCACATTGTCGCTCAGGGCCACGCCCGGCGTCACCAGTTCGGTGATGCCACGCTTGACGAGTTTCTTCGTCAGCTTGGGATCTTCCAACTGGTCGCAGATGGCCACGCGCTTGCCTGCCCGTATCAGCTTGGGCAGATAGGTGTCGAGGGCGTGATGGGGGAATCCCGCCATTTCGTCGCCTTTATTATAGCCGTTGTTACGGTGGGTGAGGGTGATACCCAGGATGCGGGCAGCCGTGACGGCGTCTTCACAATAGGTCTCGTAGAAGTCGCCACAGCGGAACAGCAGCACCGCGTCGGGGTGCTTTGCCTTCAGGTCGAAGAACTGCTTCATCATCGGGGTCAGTTCCCCGTCTTTCTTTGCCATCTTTTTGCTTTTTTCAATCTGCCGACAAAGTTACGAACTTTTTTCCGAAAACATGCAAATCAGGAAGAAAAAGGTATCTAAATATGATGTGCCCTCATTTCTATTTAGCAGCGGACTACAAGACTTCAGGACTTTTTCTTGGCTTTTCTCCCCCTAAGTTAGGGGGAGTTAGAGGGGGTCTGAACAAGGGAATATCTGCGGTCGTTCAGACCACCCCTGGCCCCTCCTAACTTAGGAGGGGAAATGCAAGTTCGCCCCCTACTCAAGGGGAGAAAAGCCAAGAAAAAGTCCTGAAGTCCTGTTGTCCGCTGCTAAAACTAAACGCCCTACTTCGGAAACCTCTTGAGCAGCTTGCTGACGGCACGGTCGAGCGACTCAGAAGGTTCAATGATGTTATAGTTCTGCCAGAATAAAGGGTCGCGGAAATAGTCTACTTTGTCGAAGAAGGCATCGCGCTGGTCGAACGACTCGCGGCCACGGATTGGCTGCACGCCGGTATGGCTGGTACTCGTCACCGCCATCTCACAGAAAGCAGCAAACGAGGTGGCCAGGAGCCGGCGCTTCCAGTCGCAGTTAAAGCGGAACGTGGTACACACGTAGCTCATGCGCGTCTTGCCGTCAGCGTCGAGCCGGAAGTCGATGAGCAGTGACAGTTCCTTAGGACGGAAGCGCACGCCGGCAGGTTTTCGTATCAGCATCTGGTCGGTGGCTTTCTGGCGGTCGCTCATGTCGAGCGACAGTTCGGCGCGGGTGAAAGCCAGCGTCTGCTGGTCAATGTAGAGCCGGCCGAAATAGAGGGCGTAGGGCATCACCCGTCGCGGCGAGAGCCTCACCACATACTGCAGCCGGTCGCCGATGCTCGTGGGTGTCTCCATCTTCAGGTCGTAGCAGTCCAGCTCCTCAGGCGAGAGCAGCAGCTCGGTGTTCTTCACCACATCGAGCTGCACGGGAGCCAACGGTCCCCCCAGCACCTTCACGCTGAGGGTGTCGCCACGCCGCGGACTCACCAGTCGGCGCCCCTTGCGTATGGCCACACGGTCGCGCCCTGAGGAGCGCCCATAGCCGGTCTTGTACATGTCAACAACACCTTCAGCCACACACATGTAGTGCTGGCGCTTCAGGGCCTTCTCGCGGTAGAAGCACTGGTAGCCCTCCGGCTGCTGACTGTAGTTCTGAGGAATCCTGCCGATGGCGGCCATCACCACCTCAAGGGGGTTGTCGGCCATCACCAGCACCTCGCTCAGCACCACTGCTGCCGGCTGTAGCCTGATGGTGAGCTGACGGTCCGTCACGGTCACGGTGGTAGCACGATAGCCTATATGCGATGCTGTCACCGTCGAGAGGGCGCTGTCACCCTTCAGCACAAAAAAACCGTCATCGTTGGTCACCACCGACAGACCGCCGCTCCTCACGCTGGCACCAGCCACGGCACGGCCTGTGGCGGCATCTGTCACCTTACCGCTCACTACCGCCCGTTGTGCCCAAAGGGTAGGGGGCAGGGCCAACAGCAGAAAAAACAGTATCCTCCTCATCATGATTATAAACAAAAGTTCAAACCCCCTCTGACTCCCCCTGGCTCAGGGGGAGAACATTCATATCAACCGAAGGAGTGCTCGTCCGTCCGCTGCATGTGCGTATCCACGATGCGCTGCAGGGTGCTGACCTTATCGGCCAGCTCCTGAATACGCTTGGTCTGACGGGAGTTCACCTCTCTCAGCTTCTGCAACTGCTCCAACAGATGCTCCTTCTCCAGGTCAACATGCTCCTCCTTGTAACGGCGCGAGGCGCTGACTGCCTGCCAGATGATGAATCCGATAATCAGCAGACTGATAATCTGCAGGATAAACGTGATAAAACCACCACGGCTGATACCCTCGTTCAGGTTTTGCGACAGGATGCTGACATCCTTCAGGGGCACGTCGGCAAAGAAGACGCCAACCCTTTTGCCACCCACCGCCACGGGGACGACATACGTACACATCAGGATGTGCGTGCCGCCCTTGTCTACGTATGGCTGCGTCCAAAGGCTGTTACCGTCGGCCAACGGCTTCTGATACCACTCACGGTCGGTATAGTCGAACGTCAGACCGCCGAAGTTGACGTTAGGCTTGCCTTTTCCGCTTGACAGCTCCGCCTCAGGGCGGGTGTCGTAAGCATAGGGGGCGTAAAGACCTTTTTCAGTGCCCCGGTCGGCATAGTACCTGGGCCTGAAGGCCACACCGGCGCCCACGATGTTAGGATTGTTGACCACAAGCTGGGCTGTCAGACGCTGAAACATTTCCGGATGTTCCACGGCCTTTTTCACGTTAGGCAGAATGTTTCTGACGGCACTTTCCACCTGAGCCTTGATAGTAGCCACACGCTGACTCTCAGCCATGTCGTGCTCGGCCTTTAACAGCATCTCCTGCCGCACACCGTTGCGAGCCATGAAATACTGGACAGCACCGAGCACCTCAATAATAACGAGGGCAGCTAAAATCAGCGTAATTGTATATTTTCTCATAGCCTTGCTGTTATTCAACGCGCATCACATTACCACTGACAGGATTCTCATACCAGTTCTGCACGTTAGTGTTGGTAACGTCTTTGGCCCATTCGGCAAACTGCGGATAGGCCTTGGTGATGATGGTTGTCTCCGTGGGCCACTGCCACTTGCCGGGAATGACGATGCCGTGGGGGTCTTGTCCAAGGGTGGCAATATGTATGGCATAGTAGTCGCTCTCATAGATACCCTGCTGGTCTTCAGCAGCCATGGCGCCGAGCACAAACGAGCAGGTCTGGAAGTTGAAGCCGGCGGGCTTGCTCACGGTGATGGTGACGGGCTTGGCCGAGGCACGGCCCGTATTAATCATCACACCGGGTTTCAGGCCCAGCACCTCATGCAGTTCCTTGTCGAAGACGGGAATGTAGTCTTTGTAGCTCTGTGCCGACTTGTTCTCGAAGCCCAGCCACAGCTTGCGGGCACCGCCCACGGCCATGAGCTTCACGTCGAGCTTGGTGTTGTCCAGGGCATTCTCCTGCACCTCTATCACGCAGTCGTTCATGTCGTAGTCGCCGTAGTCCTTGTCCTCCCAGGCATAGGTCCACACCTGAGCCGTCGACGGCTCAGGCTTCACACCGGCATCGGGAACGCTGTTTTTAACGTGGTCGCCCGACATCAGGAACACCTTGTCGTTGTAGTCCCAGTTGCCGTCGCTCTCGCAGGCCAGGAAGAGGTGGTCGTTAACCTTGAAGACCACCGTCCGTGTGGTGTCGCCGGCGGTGTTGTCGGTACCGTTTACTGCAAAGAACTCCACCTCATGCATGTCGGTGAATTTATACCTCCAGGGCTTGGGCGACGGGTCGTCAAAGCTGTAGAATTTCAGATGGCTGACGGGCGTCAGATAGTATGGAGCCTCATAGGTATAGAAACTGTTGGGGTTGATGTCGTCGACCAGCAGGAATGTCTGCGGATCATAGTTGTTGGGATTGTACCGCAGCGATACACGGTAGCCGGCGTGTACGTCCTGGTTATTACGCGTGCCGGCGATATAGTTCAAAATGATGTGCGCACCGTTTTGCCACATGTTAGAATGCACCTTATGGCGACCAACCTTAGCCACCTGATCGCGGTTGTCCTTGCCTGAAGGCAGGAAAGCCTGCACCTCAGCCTGCAGTCCGGGCAGGTCGAGTATTCTATTATCCATCGGCCAGGAGCCGGTAATTTTGGTGGCCTCATCGGCCAGTGCAGCACGTGTAGCGGCTACCGTCTCATCAACGTCATCCTCGTCAACAAACGACACGGTGGTGTCAGAGCCGGGCCTGAAGGGGCGGGCCACACAGTGGTTGTCGGCAGTGAGGCAGGCCGCATAGAGCACCTTGCACGACAGCGGTGCCGTGAATTCTACGGAGCCAGTACCGCCGTTGGTCAGCGGCAGGCGGGCCAGCCGGTAGGTAACGCCCTCATAGGGGTTGCCGTTGAGCACCATCACCTCCCTGATGTTGTCAAGGTCGGCATCGGCCGTTATCTTCACACTATAGTTCTTGGTAAGAATCCAGTCGTGCCGGGCGTCAATTTTTACACCAAGATTCTTTTCTGCATAAGCCACGCGCTCTGCATCGGTCACCTCATACTGCTTGAAGAAGTCCTTATGGGAGCACCCTGCCAGCAACAGTCCCAAGCTCAGTACAATAGCATTTCTTTTCATCGTTCTTTACCCTTAATTACTTTATGTTTTATTTCCGTTTACAACAATAACTAGATTTTCGGGTGCAAAATTACGAAAAAAAGCCGGAAGCGCAATGCTTCCAGCCTCGTTTTTCTTTGTTTTCCTCAATTTTAACCTCCATCGGTTTACTATCTGTCGGTATCCACCCGTACGATGTCGGGACGGGCATCGGTCTCATTTGTCAGCACCTGGATATTCTGGAACTGGATGTTGCGGGCATGGCGCACGTAAAAACCCTTGGCCGGCAGGTTGCCCCACATGGTGGCCTCGGGATATTCCCGCTCCTTCTCGTCCTTAAGTTTCTCGTCAATGGCTGGCAGGTCGGCAGGTTTGACGCCACCCTGATGGTGCAGCGTGATGTTCGAGACGGTGATGTTCTCCACAGGATGGCCAGGCAGGCCGGTGATGCTGCAGCCCATGGCGCCGGCATGGCGAATCTGGAAGTTGTCGAGGCGCACGCCGCTGATGGTTCCCACGTGGTCGATGGGAATAAGCTCTGTGATGGTGTCGTCGTTGCCCTTGCCACTCAATCCTTTTGCCGCTTCCCTCAGCTGATAGCCGCGACCGCGGTTGCCCAGGCGGATGAAGATGGGCGACTCGGTGCCCTCGACGGTGAAGTCTGAGACGCTGACATTCTCCATCACGCCGCCATCCACAATCTCCAGCGACAGGGCCGACGTCCCTATCTTCGACGGTGCGCCGAAGAACTGGCTCGACTGGTCGCTGCTGGGTTTGACCACAATGCCGCTGATGCTGATGTTGCGGAAGCCGCCGTTGGTCTCGGTACCCAGTTTGACGGCGTTACAGTGGCTGCTGACCACACAGTTGCTGATACGGATGTTTTCACAGAGACGGGGCGATGTCGACTTCAGGGTGATGCCGTCATCGTCAGAGTCGGCCATCATGTTGCTGACAATCACCTCATGGCAGCCATCAAGGTCAAGAGCATCGTTGTTGTAGTTATTGCGGTTGAACACCTTGATACCGTCAATCAGCAGACGGTCGCAGGCCAGGTAGTGCTGCATCCAGCAGCCGCTGTTCTTCAAGGTCACATCCCTGACGGTGACATCCTCGCCACGGATGATGCGTAACAGGTGGGGGCGGGTGATGCCCTCATCGTTCCACGACAGTTTCTTGAAGGCCCGTCCGCGACCGTCGATGGTGCCATGACCGCTGATGGTCACATGCTGCACCTTGTCGGCATAGAGCAGCTGGATGGTGGGTGTCTGTGTGCGCAACGATACATAGTCAGACTTCATGGGCCTATAGTCCTTCAGGCTGGTGCTGCCATAGAGTGTCGCTCCCGTCTCTAAGAACAGGTTGACATAGCTTCGCAGTTCAACAGTACCAATCTTATAGCTGCCCGCAGGCACCACCACCCGTCCGCCGCCTGCCTGCCAGCAGTCGTCGATGGCCTGTTGCAGGGCAGCCGTACTCAGCTGGGTGGTATCGTTCAAAGCACCATAGTCAACAATGTTAAAATCTCTGGCACTGGCAGCCACTGTCTGGCATGCGAGCAATGCGATAACGACGGTTTTCTTCATGACAGTTACAATTCTTGTTTTTCATTCACAGATGGCAAAGTTACACAAATAATTGATAATTAAAAAGAAAAACAGAGAAAAACATCGGTTTGGCAACATTATTACAGAAAAAATCATTAACTTTGCAGCCTAAATTGACAACAACAAAACGACATAACAATGGAATACAACTTCAGAGAGATTGAAAAGAAATGGCAGAAGCGGTGGGTTGACAACGGCACCTACCGCGTGGTAGAGGACAAGAACAAGAAGAAGTTCTACGTGCTGAACATGTTCCCTTATCCCAGCGGAGCCGGTCTGCACGTGGGTCATCCCTTAGGCTACATCGCCAGCGACATCTATGCCCGCTACAAGCGCCAGCAGGGCTTCAACGTACTGAACCCCATGGGCTACGACGCCTACGGGCTGCCCGCCGAGCAGTATGCCATACAGACAGGTCAGCACCCTGAGAAGACCACCTTTGAGAATATTGACCGCTACCGCTCACAGTTAGACAAGATAGGATTCTCGTTCGACTGGGAGCGCGAGGTGCGTACCTGCGACCCCATCTACTACAAATGGACGCAGTGGGCCTTCCAGCGTATGTTCAAGAGCTACTACTCGACGGCCTCGCACAAGGCACAGCCGACCATCAAGCTCATTGAGCACTTCGAACTGATGGGTACGGAGAACTGCAACGCCCTCGGCACGGAGGAGCTGCACTTCACAGCCTCCGACTGGGCCAGCTTCTCGGAGAAGAAGAAGCAGGAGGTACTGATGAACTACCGCATCGCCTATCTGGCTGACACGATGGTGAACTGGTGCCCGAAGCTCGGCACGGTGCTGGCCAACGACGAGGTGGTGGATGGCGTCTCAGTTCGTGGCGGCTATCCTGTGGTGCAGAAGAAGATGCGCCAGTGGTGCCTGCGTGTATCGGCTTACGCTCAGCGTCTGCTCGACGGTCTGGAGGAGATTGACTGGACGGACTCGCTGAAGGAGACCCAACGCAACTGGATTGGCAGAAGTGAGGGTACAGAAGTCTATTTCAAAGTAGCTAATGACCCCTCCCGCTCGGGAGGGGACGGGGTGGGTTTCACCATCTTCACCACCCGCGCCGACACCATGTTTGGCGTCACCTTCATGGTGCTGGCTCCTGAAAGCGACCTCGTGGCCGAGCTGACCACCCCTGAGCAGAAGGAGGAAGTTGAGAAGTACCTCGACTACGTGAAGAAGCGCACAGAGCGTGACCGTCAGATGGACCACAAGGTGACGGGCGTGTTCTCAGGAAGCTATGCCATCAACCCGTTTACCGACGAGAAGATACCCATCTGGATTGCCGAATACGTGCTGGCTGGCTATGGCACCGGTGCCATCATGGCCGTGCCTGCCCACGACAGCCGCGACTATGCCTTTGCCAAGCACTTCAATCTGCCCATCATCCCGCTCATTGAAGGTGCCGACGTCAGTGAGGAGAGCTACGATGCTAAGGAGGGTATCGTCTGCAACTCGGCTTCTGAGAAGTTCTCGCTCAACGGCCTGACCGTCAAGGAGGCTATTGCCGCTACGAAAAAATATGTGACGGAGCAGGGGCTGGGCCGCGTCAAGGTGAACTACCGCCTGCGCGATGCCATCTTCTCGCGCCAGCGCTATTGGGGCGAGCCGTTCCCTGTGTACTACAAGGACGACATGCCCTACATGATTCCCAAGGAATGCCTGCCTCTGGAACTGCCCGAGATTGACGAGTACAAGCCCACAGAGACGGGTGAACCCCCATTGGGACGCGCCAAAATGTGGGCCTGGGATACCAAGACCGACAAGGTGGTAGACAAGTCGCTCATCGACAACAAGACTGTCTTCCCCCTGGAGCTGAACACCATGCCGGGCTTCGCCGGCTCGTCGGCCTATTATCTGCGCTATATGGACCCGAAGAACGAGAAGGCGCTGGTGAACAAGGACATTGACGAATACTGGCGCAATGTCGACCTCTACGTCGGTGGTACGGAGCACGCCACAGGCCACCTTATCTACTCACGCTTCTGGAACAAGTTCCTCTACGACTCCGGCTACTCATGCGAGGATGAGCCGTTCAAGAAGCTGGTGAACCAGGGTATGATTCAGGGCCGCTCCAACTTCGTGTATCGCGTTGAGAACGAAGGTCAGGACAAGGGTAAGTTTGTCAGCTTCGGCCTGAAGGATCAGTACACCACTACACCTATCCACGTCGACGTGAACATCGTTTCTGCCGACGTGCTCGACACAGAGGCATTCAAGGCCTGGCGCCCTGAATACCAAAACGCAGAGTTTATCTTGGAGAACGGCCAGTACAAGTGCGGCTGGGCCATCGAGAAGATGTCGAAGTCGATGTTCAACGTGGTGAACCCCGACATGATTGTCGAGAAATACGGTGCCGACACGCTGCGCCTCTATGAGATGTTCCTCGGTCCTGTGGAGCAGTCGAAGCCCTGGGACACCAACGGTATCGACGGCTGCCACCGCTTCCTGCGCAAGTTCTGGAACCTCTATCAGAACGGCTTTGAGGGCGAGGCCACACCTGAGAACCTGAAGTCGGTACACAAACTCATCAAGAAGGTGACGCAGGACATAGAGACCTTCTCGTATAACACCTCCATCTCGGCCTTCATGATCTGCGTCAACGAACTGTCGCAGCAGAAGTGCCGCAACAAGGAGATGCTCAAGACCATCGTGGTGCTCATAGCGCCTTTCGCACCGCATATTGCCGAAGAGCTGTGGGAGACCTTGGGCGGCGAAGGCTCGGTCTGCGACGCCCAGTGGCCGAAGTGGGACGAGCAGTATTTGGTGGAGAGCCAGCAGAAGCTGGGCGTGGCCTTCAACGGCAAGGCCCGCTTCGAGATGCAGTTCCCTGCCGATGCTACCAACGACGTCATCCAGGAGGCTGTGCTCAGCGACGAGCGTGCCCAGAAGTATCTCGAAGGCTTCCAGGTGAAGAAGGTCATCATCGTGCCAAAGCGCATGGTAAACATCGTACTTGGAAAATAGTAAATCGAAAATAGTAAATCGTAAATAAAAAGGTGACAATAGACCACAAGATGATACTTAAGGAGGTTGGGGATTATGTTGGCATAACCCTCGGCCTCCTTTTGTTTACGTTCGGCTTCACCTTCTTCCTCATGCCCTACGAGATTGTGACGGGAGGTGTGGCAGGCATAGGAGCCATCGTTTTCTATACTACCCACTTCCCTATCAGTTACACCTACTTCCTTATCAACGGTGTGCTGCTGGGCATCGGACTCAGAATCCTGGGCTGGAAATTCCTCACGAAGACCATCTATGCCATCCTTATGCTGACCTTCCTGTTAGGTCTGGCACAGGAGCTGGTCCCCAAGGATGAGGCCGGCAACTTCGTCAAGATTCTGGGCGAGGGACAGGACTTCATGTCGCTGGTCATCGGCTGTATGATGACAGGCACAGCCCTGGCCATCGTCTTCCTGAACAACGGCTCTACGGGCGGCACCGACATCATTGCCGCCTCAGTCAACAAGTTCCGCAACATCTCGTTAGGCACGGTACTGATGTTTGTCGACTTCATCATCATCGGCTCGTGTCTGTTCATCCCCCAGTTTGGCGACACCTTGGAGCGTATCCATAAGATAGTGTTCGGCTTCTGCACCATGGTCATTGAGAACTTCATGCTCGACACCGTCATGAACCGCAGCCGGCAGTCGGTGCAGTTCTTCATCTTCAGCAACAAGTGGCAGGAGATAGCCAACGCCTTAGGAACGAAGCTCGACCATGGCGTCACCATCCTCGACGGTCACGGCTGGTACACCGGAAAGGAGCGTAAGGTCATCTGTCTGCTGGCACGCAAGAGCGAGTCAACCTACATCTTCCGCCTCATCAAGATGATCGACCCTAACGCCTTCGTCTCGCAGAGTGCCGTCATCGGTGTCTATGGCGAGGGCTTCGATGAAATGAAAGTGAAGGTGAAACCCACCCCCATCCCCTCCCGAACGGAAGGGGAGAATAAATAGTAAAAACTATAAAAACAGATATGAATAATAAACAAAACATAATAGTAGATAATCTCCCCTCCTGTACGGGAGGGGAAGGGGGTGGGTACATCGTATTCGCAACCAACAACGCGCACAAACTGAGTGAAATCCGCCAGATTCTTGGCAACAGCATCGAGGTGCTGTCGCTCAAGGATATTGGCTGTGACGTGGATATTCCCGAGACGGGAAGTACCCTCGAAGAGAACGCCCTGCAGAAGGCACAGTATGTCTTCGACCACTACCATCTCGACGTCTTTGCCGACGACACCGGCTTAGAGGTGGAAGCCCTGAACGGGGCTCCAGGCATCTACAGTGCCCGCTATGCCGGCGACGGCCATGACTCCGAGGCCAACATGACCAAGCTACTGAAGGAATTAGAAGGTAAGGACAACCGGAGGGCACGCTTCCGTACCGTCATCGCGCTGATTCAGAAGGTGGGCGGACTCAGCTGTGTACAGCGCATCAAGCTGTTCGACGGCATCGTCAACGGCCAGATTATCGGCGAGCGCAGAGGAGGCGAGGGCTTCGGCTACGACCCCATCTTCCTGCCCGACGGCTACGACCAGACCTTTGCCGAACTGGGTATGGACATCAAAAACGAGATAAGCCACCGCGCCAGGGCCACAGCAAAGTTTGCGGACTTCGTCCTAAAGAATAATGAATAATGAATAAAGAACAAAGAACTGAAAGAATGGAGTGTCATATACGATATAAAACGGTTATAAAAGAGATGGCGCATACACGTCATCAGAGTTTGGTTGCTTTATTCTTTATTCTTTGTTCATTATTCTTTAGCCCCGCAGGGGCGCAGGTGGGTACGTGGCGCACCTATATGTCGTACTACGAGCCACAGCAGATTGTCAAGGCCAGCAACAGCCTGTTTGTCCGCGCCTCAAACGGTATGTACCAGTATAACCTCACCGACCACAGCATCACCACCTTCGACAAGACGACAGGGCTGAACGACACCTACATCACCCACATAGCATGGAACCAGCAGGCCAAGCGGCTCATCATCATCTACCAGAACTCTAACATCGACCTGATAGACCTCAGCGGCAACGTCACCAACATATCAGCACTCTACCGCAAGACGATGACCGAGGACAAGACCATCGACAGCCTGACCATCAGCAGCCAGTATGCCTACCTCTATGCACGCTTCGGCATTGTCAAGGTAGACATGCAACGCGCCGAAATCAGCGACACCTACACCAAGAACCATCCCGAATACCCCACTAACCTGCCCGTCAGCACCGTCAATGCCGACTGGGACGCCTATATCGAGACCGTTCGATCGCTGAAGCCCGGCGGACCGAAGCATAACCACTTCGGCTTTATGAAGTTCATGAATAACCGGCTGTACACCTGCAACGGCGACTACGACCATGCAGGGGCCATCCAGATACTCGCGGACGGCGAATGGACCATCTATCAGGACGAGGGTATCAGCGCCAAGACAGGCGTCTCCTTTACAGGCTCCTACTGCATCGATGTTGACCCCAAGAACGCCGGCCACATCTTTGCCGGTTCAAGAAACGGACTCTATGAGTATCGTGACGGTCTGTTCACCAACTTCTACAACAGCGACAACAGTCCGATTGAACCTTACGACGGCGCCGACAAGGAATATACGCTGGTCACCGGCACCATGTTCGACCAGGAGGGCAGCCTCTGGATTCTCAACAGTTCGGCACCCACCAAGGCCCTCATCAAGTATGCCGGCGGACAGTTCACACCCTATCCCCACTCAGAACTGATGAAACTCAATACCGGCGCGTTCAAGAACAGGAGCAATGCCGCCCTCAGCAAGATGATGACCGACAGCGAGGGACTGACGTGGTTTGTCAACAACAACTGGGTGTTGCCGGCACTCTACTGCTACAACACTGCCAACGACAACATCAAGGCATACGAGACCTTCGTCAATCAGGACGGCACCACTTTTACTATCGGCGACGGCGTAAGGTGCATAGCCGAAGACAAGGATAAAAACCTCTGGATAGGTACCAGCAAAGGTCTGCTCATGCTTGAAAGGACAGAGATCAACAATGGCGGCACCAACTTCACCCAGGTCAAGGTGCCACGTAATGACGGCACCAACTATGCCGACTATCTGCTGGCCGACATTGACATTACTGCTGCTGCCATCGATGGCGGCAACCGGAAGTGGTTTGGGACCAGCGGCAACGGTGTCTACCTCATCAGTGCCGACAACATGACGCAGGTGCAGCACTTCACCACGGAGAACAGCACACTGCTGTCGAACGATATCAAGGCCATAGCCATCAACGACCAGACGGGCGAGGTGTTCTTCGGCACTGCCAACGGCCTATGCTCATACGTCAGCGACGCCACGCAGACCAGCAGCGAGATGACCAAGGACAACGTCTATGCCTACCCGAACCCCGTGACGCCCGACTATACGGGGCTGATTACCATTGTTGGACTGTCCTATCAGGCTGACGTGAAAATAGTTTCTTCATCGGGCAAACTCATTGCCCAGGGAAAGAGCAACGGCGGAACCTTCACCTGGGACGGCTGCGACCAGTCGGGCAACCGCGTGGCCAGTGGCATCTACATGGCCACCGTGGCTACCAGCAGCGGCGACAAGGGCACCGTCTGCAAGATAGCCGTCATCAGATAAGCCTATGCAGACAAAACGACTCGCCAGCAACTATTGGGGCGTTGCCCTGGCCATAGCCCTCACACCGCTATTGCTCTGGGCCGCCCTTCAGATACTGCCCACACACGATGACTGGGCCGGCACCACAACCCCCGACTTCAGAGACTTCTTCATCAAGGAGCATTTCCTGTTCTACGGCTTCCACTGGCGACCTTTCGACACCTGGATAGGGTACATAGCCGGACGCAACCCACAACTGCTTTATCCGGCCTTTAACCACGTCTGCGTCGTTGCAGGCCACCTGCTCTGCACCATACTCGTCTGCAGGTTGCTCCTGACCCTGGGCTTCGGCCGGCGGGCATGCAACGTCAGCACCCTCTTCTTCTTCATTACCCCCGCCACCATGGCTACGGTGCTGGCCATCGACAGTCAGAACCAGACATTCGCCCTGGCATGGGGCATCGCCGCCTTTCTCTACTACATCCGCAACAGCCGCAGAAAATACCTGATATGGCCCGTCCTCGTCTTCATAGCCACGCTCAGCAAGGAGAACGGACTGATGTGGGCACTGATATGCCCCATCCTGGCCTACGGCTTTGACTTCATAGACCTCAGGACGCTCAAGAAGGATATCCTCGTCGGCATCGCTATCATGGCAGCCTACGCCCTGGCCATCGCCCTGCTGCCTAAGGACATCACCATACACCCCGACTACGAGCCAGGCATCCTGAAAACGGTCAGCAACGTCGTAAAATTCCTGTTCTCGTCGTTCGTCACCGTTGACTATATCTACCTGCTCCACCAGCCCAGCAGAAATCTGCTGCTGGCCGCCGTCACACTGCTGTTGGCCCTGCCCTTTATCTACTACGTGTTCATCAGACCATGGCGGACGTTTGCCGACAAGCGCATACTCTGCACCGCCATGAGCCTGGTCATTGCCGTCGGTCCTCATTTAGGAACGGTCTACAGCATGATGCACACCTACGCCGGACTGGTGCTGGTGACCATCATCGCTGCCTGTTCCATAGAACAATACCAGCAGCCGTCAAAGTCGCTGCTGCTGGCCTTCCTGCTGTGGATTATCGCGGCTGTTGGCATCGACATCCACCTGACTGACGCCTCCATCAAGTCGGGCCTTATAGGCCGGCAAATGGCTCACGAGGCCATCAGCCAGACAGGCACTCCCGTGAACAAAGCCTACGTCATCATCATTGAAGACGACTATCCCAAACTCTCGTCCTTCTGTGTCATTCCTAACGAAGCCTTCGGATGGGGTCTGGCTGCCCGCCACGAGACCAACTACCAGTGGCCTGAGGTAATTTCAGACACCACCATCGAGCGCACCGCTGATGCCTTCAGACAGGCAGAACGCTTAGGCCGACAAGTATTACAATCATCATCCTACGACTGCGTATGGATTGTCAATCATGAAAAAGTGTATGTGGTTAAAAAATAAAATTGCACTGTTCACCGACAAGACCTTTATGAAGTTTGTCATAGTGGGTGTCGTCAACACCATTGTCGGCACCACCATCATGTTCGTTTTCTACAATGTCTTCCACCTCAGTTACTGGATATCGTCGGCCTCAAACTATTTCTTCGGCAGCATCGTCAGTTATATTCTCAACAAGCATTTCACCTTCCATAACCACCAGAAAGGCTGGGCACCACTACTTAAGTTTACACTTAACATCGTGGCGTGCTACCTGCTGGCCTACGGCATAGCAAAACCCCTGATGAGTTGGCTGCTTACCGGTTTTAGTCGTGAAATACAGGAAAACGTGTCGATGCTGTTGGGTATGGTGCTGTTCATCGTCTTCAACTACTTGGGACAGCGGTTCTATGCCTTCAAGAACAAATAACTACTGCAGTCCGAAACACAGCCTCACAATCTTCACAGGGCACCGCTCCACGGCCTTGGCTATGACCACCGGTATGTACAGCCCTGCCATGAGGTTCAGTATGTAGAAGGCATAAAATAACTGTTCATTATAAAAGAGGTGTTTCCATAATATAAGTTCCACAAACACCTGAAAGGGCATCGACATCAGGTAAATAGGGAAGATGTACTCCCTGAAACTGGAAAACAGCCGCGGCCACCACCTTGCTATCTGCAGGCACAGCGCACACATGGCCAGAATGCCCGTCAGCGACGTCAGCAGCGGTATGTAGTAACAGTTCATCAAACCATACGCCAACGCCAGCAACGCCAGCGCGTAGGGACTCGACAGATAGCGATACAACTGGTATCTGAAAAAGAATATGCCAAAGAAGAAGTAAATCAGGTAATGCTGTATCTCCATGATGTAGAAAACATTCCAGCGGCTCTCCAAATCAGAGTCTATGAAGTAGACAGCACTACAGAACAGCAAGAAGGCCATCATACGCTTCCTGCTCTCACAGAGATAGCAGAACAGCGGATAAAGCAGCATCATAATCATCAGCACCGCCAGAAACCAGAACGGCTCCGACGGCTGGCCACGGAAGTATATGAACGATTCAAGGAAATTTCGCCACGACAGCACGGTGGGCGTCTTAGCAAAACCATTGAACACCACCTTCACCAAATAATAGACCGTTACAAAGAATAGGAACGGTATCGTAATCCTCTGAAACTTGTCCTTGTACAGCGCCCTCGTTTCTACGCCCTTCCGGATGCGGCTAAGATACAGCAGACCGCCCGACGCAAAGATGAACAGCGGCATACGAACGGCATGGAAGGGCCAAGACACCAGCGTACAGAACGCATGGTTCTCGCCCGTCGACAGGTCTACCAGACAGATATGAACCATTACGACCAGAAGGATGTTCATACCCCGCAAAATGGCCAGCCACTCTATGCGCTGCTTCATGCGCCTAACTCAACTCCAGCATCCTCTGAATAGGCTTCACAGCCTCCTGTGCTATCTCAGCATCGACCTCCACACTGGGCCACTCATACTTCAAGCAGTTATAAATCTTCAGCAGCGTGTTCATCTTCATGTACTGGCACTCGTTACAGCTGCATTCCAGTCCGCTCTCTGAAATCTCAGGCGGTACAGGTATAAACTCCTTGTCGGGACACGTGCGCTGCATCTCGTGTAAGATACCGGCCTCAGTGGCCACAATAAACTGTTTTTTATCGCTCTGTTGGCTATACTGCAACATGGTTGCCGTCGAACCCTTCACGTCGGCCAGGGCCAGAACGGGACCCTTACACTCCAGATGAGCCATCACCGTGGCCTCAGGATACTGCTTCTTCAATTCAGCAATCTTATTGACAGAGAAGCGCTCGTGTACATGGCAGCCACCATTCCAGAGCAGCATCTGGCGACCCGTCACCTCATTGATATAGTTGCCTAAGTTATAGTCAGGACCAAAGATATAGTTATTGCCAGCCGGCAACTGGTCTACCACCTTCTTGGCATTGCCGCTCGTAACCACCACATCGGTCAGCGCCTTCACCGCTGCCGTGGTGTTCACGTAACTGATAACCTGATAGCCGGGATGCTCGTCCTTGAATTTCTTCAGGTCTTCAGCCTTGCATGAGTCGGCCAGCGAGCAGCCGGCATTCAGGTCAGGACACAGCACGGTCTTCTCCGGCGACAGCAACTTGCACGTCTCTGCCATGAAGTGTACACCGCACATCACCATCATCCGCGCATCGGTGTCGGCAGCCTTGCGTGCCAATGCTAACGAGTCGCCAACGAAGTCGGCAACGTCTTGTATGTCGCCAACGGTATAATAGTGTGCCAGGATAATGGCATCTTTCTCTTCACACAGACGGCGTATCTCTGTCTTCAGGTCGGTTCCTGCTGCTACGGGTTCATCAATGAATCCCTGCTCTATCCACTCTTTTTTCAACATCTTATAATTATTATTTTTTTCTTTCTTCTTTTTTAAAAAAAGGAAATGAATAGGATGATATGCTGTTGATAAGTGCAAAACTTTCTGCCTTTTTTTTTGCCAGAAAGGTTATTCCATTGTGGTTTTCTGTTATCCACACCGGCCTGTTGATACTAACTTGCTGATAGTCTGATTGCTGGCATAGTTATCCACCATTTCCAATTTTGGTGCAAAATTAATAAGTTTATATCTTTTTCCATCAAAAATATGTGGAAATCTTACTAAAAACCTTGAAATAACCCTGTGGATATACCCCTCTGCAACCTTCGTGTTTGAAATATCCCGCTTTATTCCACCGTTATCCACACACTTATCCACATAGTTTTCCACAGTTTTTTTTGCCGTTTTACGTAAAAAATCGTAATTTTGTGGCGTAAACGCTTTTGGCTATGAAAAGAAATCTATTTGTTTGGTGTCTGGCTTTGTTTATGGGCTTGTCGTTGCAGGCAGAAGAGGCTGTTGACTCTGTGCAGTTGATGATTGACTCGCTGAACCGTGAACTGCAGCAGATGAAATTGCAGGAGATGGTAATGCGCGAGGCGCTCGACAAAAGTGGCGAGACGGCCCGTCAGGACTCTATACGGCGGGCTGAACAGAAGCGGCGTATTGACTCCTTGCGCCAGGTGACGCCAGGTGTGCCGCTGATTATCAATGGCGACACGCTGTTACACGTCTATGCCAGTCTGGGTGGCGAGGATGCCACCTACCGCGTTGCAGGTATTGAGCGTAAGATATTACAGATAGGCAAGAGCCTGACCATGACCACCGACACCATGCATATCTTTGAGAGCGAATACACGACCGATATCATGAGTGGCGAAATAGTCATCATGAGGGTCAGCGACCTCGACGGCTTGTGGCAGGGTCTGTCAAGGCAGCAGCTGGCAGAACAGAATCTGGAAATTATTTCTGGCAAGATCAGCAGTCTGCATGCTGAATACGGTCTGAAAGCGAAACTTCAGGGACTGGGGTGGGCGGTCTTCCTCATCGTTGTACAAATAGTATTCTTTGTGCTGACAGTGCGCTTCATTCGCCATTTACGCCAAAAGATTATCACGGGCTTCAACGGCAAGATTCATTCGCTGGTCATCAAGGGCTATGAACTGTGGAACGTACACCAGACGAAGCGCTTCCTGCTGCTGGCCACCCGCTTTCTGCAGGTGCTGCTCGTCGTGCTGCAGCTTATCATCTCGCTGCCGCTGCTGTTCAGCATCTTCCCTGAGACCGAGAAATTCACCTGGAAGATGATCAGCTACGTCTGGGAGCCGTTGCGCGACATGATGCTCTCGCTGGTCTACTTCTTTCCTAACCTGGTTAAGATAGGTGTCATCATCTATGTCGTCAGGTGGCTGCTGAAGGGCATTCACCACTTTACCGACGAGATAGCCGCGGGGCGCCTGAAGTTCGACAAGTTCTATCCTGACTGGGCACAGCCCACCTATCATATTATACGCATCTTCGTCATCGCCTTTACCATAGTACTCATCTGGCCCTGGTTGCCAGGTTCCGAGTCGGGCATTTTCAAGGGCGTGAGCATCTTCGTGGCTGCCCTCTTCTCGTTAGGTTCAACGACGACGATAGGCAACCTCATATCGGGCATCATCATCACCTATATGCGGCCCTTCCTTGTCGGCGACTACGTACGCATCGACAACAAAGAGGGCGTGGTGGTCGAGAAGAATGCCTTCATCACCCGCCTGAAGGACATCAAGGGGAATATTGTCACCGTGCCTAACAACAGCATCCTGTCGCAGCAGACCGTCAACTACACCGCCGCCCTGCGGTATGGCGAGGGCAGCATCATCCACAGCGACTTCACCTTTACCTACGTCGTACCCCGCGAGACCATCGAGAAATACCTGCTTGAGGCTGCCGGCCGCTGCCAGATGCTGCTGAAGGAGCCTGCCCCCTTTGTGCTTATCACCGCCCTTGAGGACTTTTACACCCGCTATGAGATTAATGCCTATACGCGTGAGACCGAACAGCTCTTCGCCGTTTACAGCGAGTTGCACCACCACATCGTCGACGTCTTCCGCGAGCATCATCTCAACCCCACCAGCAGCCACTTCGTGTCGGTAAAGGAAAACAAGGATTATTAGTATTTTTATTGAGTAACAACCTGATAATATGTCAAAACAATGAGGATATGTGTGTTTTGTTCGGCTAACAGCCAGATAGCCCCGGAATATTTCGAGGCAGCAGAGCAGTTGGGACGGTGGCTGGCACAGAACGGCCATACGCTGGTATATGGCGGCGTTAACCAGGGACTGATGGAGGCTGTGGCGAAGGCTGTCCATGAGTCGGGCGGCCATACCGTGGGCGTGGTGCCGGTGATTGTGGAGCGCACAGGCCGCACCAGCGAGTATGTGGATGTGGAGATACCCTGCGACAACCTGACGGACCGCAAACAACTGATGATGGACCAGAGCGACCTCTTCGTGGCCTTGCCCGGCGGCATCGGCACGCTCGATGAGGTGTTTACGGTGGCGGCATCGGCCACCATCGGATATCACCAGAAGACGGTAGTGCTATACAATGTTGGCGGCTTCTGGGATGCCGTCATCGCCGCCCTCGACAACCTGCAGCAGCAGGGTATGGTGCGCGGCCAGTGGCAGCAGTATATCAAGATAGTCAACTCGGTGGACGAACTGGCTCTGTTGGTTTAGAGTCATTCCCCTCCCATGTAGTGGAGGGGCAGGGGCAGAGTCAGTTATTATATATATAGGAAAAGGAAAAACAGCCCTCACCTCTGACACCCAAACTGACTATCAGCCACTTACACACGTTTTACTGACACCCAGGGTGCCACCCAAGGTAACACCCAGATGTTGGATAGCTGAAAAATCCCAGCCTCTCATCCGGATGAGAGGCTGGGATTTTCCGGCGAGAAGCCTGGATTTTGCAGCGAGAGGCTGGGATTTTTCCGGTGAGAAACTGTCAGATGGGTGTGCCATCAGGTGCCACCCAGAGCATCCAACCCTCACCCAGAATGTATGCTGATTACCAGCAAGTTATACCCTTGGGTGTCAGAGGTGAGGGTTATTTTTGCTTTTCTTTATATAGCACTGATAGAGGATGGTTTCGTTCTCCAATATCTACGCAAATATGCTTCTATCATTGAAATATCTATATTCAGACAATAGGGACCAATAGTTGTCAGACCAGAAATTGTTAAGCATGTCTCTCTCTTCTTTAATCAACGCGTCATCTTCGGTTAAGAAGAAGATTATTCTGTCCTTTTCTCTTGCATCGCAGTCTTTTCCTAACGAAGATAGTAAAAACCATATTCTTCGAATAGCAACCAATTCTGGGCAATTCAAATTTAGACGGCTGATAGTCTCTTTGTGTTCTTCAAGAAGTTTCCTCCTTGCATCACCCTGAATATTCGCATCTTTAACCGGCCATACCACATGACCATTACTATGATATTTGAATTCGCTAACCATCTGTCGATTAAGGACAAAAGGTATCACATATTCATTTCCTCTTTTATTGTTACAGCATTTTGACTCTCTGTCATCGCGTGCATGTATGTCGGCAGAAACGCTTTTTGCAAATTTTCCATTGCACGAAGGAATAAGGTTCTCGTATGCGACGGTATGAGGAAAAGCACGATACGGCCAGCATGGATTTGCCAAGAACGCTTTTGAAAAGACCATCTTCTGCCAATCTTCGGGTGAATAGAAAGTCTGGTATTTATCATATCCTGCCTGGTCAGGTGTTTTATTGGGGATGACATGTTCTAAAGTTGTGTTCCCTTCCTCTATCGTACGCATGCAATAGCAGCATCTTCCCTGGTTTTCTTGCAACAGTTGCCTTCTCAGTATGTTATAGGTTGTATCTGCATTAGGCACATGAGGGTCTCTGTCTGAGTTCATTTTTTCATACAAGTCATCATCGGGTGAAAAGCCACCATTTCCTCTGCCAGTTCCGTTTCTTCTGAACTCTTCCAATACAGATAATCACTGATGTACTTGCGTAGAACAGTATTTCTGATTTTTGTACCCATCAAATCTGCAAGAAGACTGTTATAGTCGATACCGTATGAGTAGTCAATCTTTTGGATTGTTGTTGTGAAATCTGATTCACGCGCTAAACGATACACGATATTATTCTCACCATCCTGCTTGAAATTTGACAACACGAGCGGTGAATGAGTAGAAACAATGAACTGCATGCGTGGGAACGTATTCTGCATACGTTCCAAAATTTCTTGGGCTAATGAAGGGTGCAGATGCAAATCTATTTCATCTACAAATGCCACTCCGTCAGGGTTGCAGTTGCCGTTAAGCAGGAAAGCCCTGTTCGCCAAATCAAATGCCATTGAGAAAGCACGACGATAACCTGCTGGCAGTGACTCAAAATCAGACTCCATACCATTGTTGAACTCCAACACCACCACTTCGTTCTTGCCACGGGCTACCACAGTAATTTCCTTTACTTCAAAGTCTGGATTTGCTTCACCATCCTCTAACGATCTGGAAAAATTCATCAAGCATTCGTTAATAGCAGAGAGATATTCCTCTTCTTTGTTCTTGCGATGACCATACTTATAATTCTTCCATTGCTGGGCAAAGTATTGCAGCCAAACGGAACTGCAATCACGAGGGTCATCCCAGTTATAATAGCCTGCTGATTGGGAAATACCAAATTCCGAATCAAGCAACTTCTGAATTCTTTTGCCTATTGTTTGACGCTCATGAGGGAATGAATCTGAATAGAATGCCAAAACGGGAAGGTCATGAAGATTATTGTAATGCTCCCAGAAAAGAATGGAAGAATTGCTATACGATTCTTTCATTCCAGATGTTATGGACTCTTTCTCAAACACTACTTTAAGAGGCTCATCCAGAAGATTCTGGTTACCAATGTCTATCGTGGTTACAATTCTGACCGGCCACGTGCCTTCCATGCTCTGAGTACCATCTTCATTTCTCTTCCTCATTGCATCTGTCGTCTCAAAACTCTGTATCGCTGCAATCGTGTTAGCGACAAAGTTACGCTGTGAGATTTTGGAGTTCTTGGAGAAAATAAAACTCAAAGATTGCTTCAGTGCATGAATCATATTGGTCTTACCTGAGCCGTTTTTACCTATCAACAGCGTAACGTTTTTGCCGAAGTCAAGACCGTCAACACCGTTGAGCGTCTCATAGTTACGATAGTTCGTTAGCTTGATATTCTTTATATACATAGATTTATGTCAGCTTTTATGGTTACTAGTATTGATAGAAATGTGAATTGGGACCATCAGTCGCCCCAATTCACATTTGTTCAGCCGCAGGCAGCAATTACTGGTTGAGCAGACGCTCGGCCATGGCACGGCCTAAGGCTTCGCACTGGGCCATGGTGTCGGCATTGAGAGCCTGGCGGATTTCCACGGGCTGACCGACGGCCTCGTATTTCAGTTTATCGTCGTTCCAGCGGGTAATCTCGCTGATGGCCTTCGATGCCCAGCTGAAGGAGCCGAACCATCCCATGCAACGGCCCTTGATGTCTTTCTGCGACAGTTCATCGAGCAGGACGTTCATCTCGTGGTAGAGGCCGGTGTTGTAGGTGGGGGCACCGACGATGAGGCCCTGATAGCGGAAGAGGTCGCGGATGATATAAGAGTGATGGGTCTTCGACACGTTGTACATCACGATATTCTTCAGACCGGCCTGGGCGGCAGCGCGGGCGATAATCTCGGCGGCGCGCTCGGTGTTGCCGTACATGGTGCCGTAGCAGATGACGAGTCCGGGTTCGGCTTCGTAGCGCGACAGACGGTCGTAGATACCGATGACCTTCTGGACATACTCATGCCATACGGGACCGTGGGTGGCGCAGATATAGTCGACCTTGACACCGGCAAGTTTCTTCAGGGCCATCTGTACGGGTGTGCCGTATTTGCCGACGATGTTAGAGTAGTAGCGTGTCATCTCGAGCCAGAACTCGTCGCAGTTCATCTGTTCGTCAACGTAGGCACCGTTGAGTGCGCCGAAGCAGCCGAAGGCATCGCCGCTGAAGAGGATCGAGACCCCCTCCATACCTCCCCGGGGGGAGGCCAATGTCATCATGGTCTCTGGCCAGTGTACCATGGGAGTGAGGACGAACTGCAGCTGGTGGGCTCCAAGTGCGATAGAATCGCCGTTTTTCACCTCTTTCAGGCCAGAGGTCAGCTTGTAGAAGCCGGCCATCATGTCGAATGTCTTCTTGTTGCCGATAATCTGGATGTCGGGATAGAACTGTCGCAACAGGGCCAGCGAGCCGCTGTGGTCGGGCTCCATGTGGTTGACGACGACATAGTCGATGGGGCGGTTGCCGATGACCTCGCGGATGTTTTCGAGGAAGGGCATGAAGAAGTCGACCTCGACGGTGTCTACGAGGCACACTTTCTCATCGTCGATGAGGTAGGCATTGTAGCTGACGCCGTTGGGCAGGGGCCAAAGTCCTTCGAACAGGTTTTTGTTACGGTCGTTAACGCCGACGTAATAGATGTTGCTGGTTATTTCCTTCATAATAGTTTTAAGTTAAAAGTGCATTTTATTGGCAAAGTCGGTATCGATGCAGTTGCTGAGGCTTTGGCAGCAGTTGGCAGAGAAGGCCTGGGCGCAGGCCATGAGCTGGTCCCACTGCTGCTCGGTAAGTCCTTGCTCAATATGGTAACGGGTGATGCCGTAGCGCATGAGCCCATAGACAAAGCCGGCATTGAAGTTGTCGCCGGCACCGATGGTGCTGACGGTGGTGGTGGGAGGCACGGCGTACTGCTTGACAAAGCCGCCGTCGGCACGCACCTCGACGGGCTTGGCTCCACGGGTATAGATGAACTTCTTGGTATAGAACGATATTTCGGATCGGTAGATGCTGTCGCAATCGTCCTTGCGGTACATGATTCTGAAGTCTTCGTCAGAGCCGCGCACGATGTCGGCCATCTCGTAGTTCTCCAGCAGGTTGGGCGTAATCTTCATCAGGTCGTTCTGGTGAGAGGCGCGGTAGTTGACGTCGTAGTAGATGATGGCACCGTGCTGGCGGGCGTAGTCGAGGAAACCGAACACCTGTGGGCGTACCACGGGGTTGATGGCGAAGAACGAGCCGAAGAGGACGACATCGTCGGGGTTCACCTCAGGGTAGACGAAGTCGAGCTGGTCGTGCTGATGGTCTTTATAGAAGATGTACTCGGCATTATTGTCGTTGTCGAGGAATGCGAGGGAGATGGGCGACTTGGAGTTAGGGAAGATGTTGACGTTGGAGGCATCGACACCATTGTCGGTGAGATACTGTTTGACGTTCTGTCCTATACGGTCGTTGCCGGCCTCGCCAATGAACACGGCGGGAACGCCGGCGCGTCCCAGAGAGATGATGGCGTTGAAGGCCGAGCCGCCGGGAACCGCCTGTATGGGCTGGTTGTTGCGGAAGATGATGTCGAGCACGGTCTCGCCTATGGCTATTACTTTTCTCATTGCTTTGCAGTTTTGTGGCTGCAAAGATACTAATTATTTATCATTTTCCGCCATTTTAGGTAGCCAAAAATTGCAATGACGACGTAAAGTGCATAGAGCGAGGCTTTAAAGGGTATGTCTTTATAGAAGTAAAGGACGGAGGTGACCACGTCGACGGCTATCCAGATGAACCACTGTTCCAGATACTTATGAGCCAGTGCCCAGATGCCGACGATGCTCAGGGCGGTGGTAAAGCTGTCGGCCACGGGCACGGTGGAGTTGGTGAATGTGACGAGGAGCCAGTAGATGAAGGCCCAGATGGTGGCGATGATGATAACCCCCACCAAACCTCCCCGAGGGGAGGCTTTTTTGAGCAACGAGGTAATCCCCACCGCGTTCCCCCTGTCGCCCTCTGAGGATGACATGGAAGCCTCCCCTCGGGGAGGTCTGGTGGGGGTTATCCACCGCCACCAGCCGTAGACGGTCACCGCGAGGTAATAGAACTCCATGCCGCAGTCGGCATACAGCCCCTTTTGATAGTAGAGCACGATGCCGAGCGACTGCATGGCAAAGCCCACGGCCCACATCCAGGTGCTGGCCCTATACTCCAGGAGAATATAGGCCAGCCCCAGGATGGTGGTAGTGATGTCGAGCCAATGCTCCGCCACAAAAATAATCATAACTCCTAATTCCTAACTCCTAACCCCTAACTCCTAACTCCTAACTCCTAACTCCTAACTCAAAACTTCAGCGTAACGTTGCCCATCATGGTAAATCCTGCCATGGGGATGAAGCCAATCTGGTAGTAGCGGTTGTCGTTGGGATGGCCTCCGCTCTCGTAGATGGCGGAGTAGACCCAGCCGCTGGCGGCATAGCGGCGGCTGAAGATATTGTTGAAGTTCAGACCGAAGATGGCCTCGCGCAGCACCTTCTTGGGCTTCAACGTGTAGCTCAGCGTGGCGTTCGACACCGAGTAGCAGGGCAGTGCGCGGTCGGCATTCTCAGTATTGTCTAAGTACTGGCGTGAGACGAAGTTGGTGTGCCACGTCAGCTGTGCCCCTTTATGGTGCAGGTTGACAAAGCCGTTGAGGATGGTCGACGGCGAGAAGGCCAGCGTGGCGTTGTCGTAGTGGATGGTCTGCGAACCGTTGTCCCAGTCTTCTGCCACCTCGTCGAAGTCCTTCAGCTTGTTCTTGCTCAGGGCGGCGTTACCCTCGATGGTGAGCCACGACGTGGGGTCGATGCCGGCCTGCAGCTCGATACCCATGCGGTAGGAGTCTTTGATGTTGGTGGTGAGGTTCTCGCCGATGTCCGACTGTGCACCGGTCTGTACAAACTGGTCTTTATAGTCCATGTAGTAGAGGTTGACGCCGGCACGCCAGATGTTGCCGTTGTAGGTGTAGCCCAGCTCATAGTCGAGCAGCTGTTCGGCAGAGGGTGCAGGGTAGGAGCCATTGTCGGTAAAGTTGTTACGCTCGGGCTCGCGGTGACTCATGGCCACCGAACCGTAGGCATGATGACCGTCCAGGCTCCACGACAAGCCGGCCTTGGGGTTCATGAAGTCGTACTTCTTGTCGATGTCGAGCCGCTGGTTGTAGTAGCCGCTGTCATCCTCATAAAACTTGTCGTTGATACCGTCGGTCTTGTAGCCCACATGGCGGTATTGCACGTCGGCAAACACGTCCCACTGGTCGCTGAGCTTGTAGGCGGCCTTCAGGAACACGCTGCCATCCAGCTTATGGGCATCGGAGTCGTAGTAGGTGTATTCGCCGTTGGCCAGATACTTCTGGCGCACGTCGTTGTTGGCAATATAGCTGAGGCGTCCGAAGTGGTTGCCGTCGAAGTTCTGGAGCGACAGACCACCGATGATGTCCCACGACTCGTCCTGATAACCCACGTTGCCCACCAGTCCGTAGGTGTGCTGCGTCAGACCCTTCTTACGTACGAAGTCGGTCTTCTTCACGCCGTCGTAGCTCAGACCAAACTTCTTCAGTTTGTTCTCCGGACGGAACTCCTCGTAGTAGCCGTAGCCGTAGGTGTAGTGCAGCGAGGCACTCATCGACCAGTGCTTGGCAAAGTTATAGGCCATCGACAGGATGTTGTGGTTCTGCCAGAAGTTGTCGGTGGTCTTGTCCCAGTAGGAGCCGTCGGCCATCTGGTAGCGCTTGGTGACGTAACTGCCGTCGGCGCTTTTCTCGAAGGCATCCCAGTCGGCCTGCTGCATCACCTCGTAGAGGGTGTTGTACTTACCCAGTCCGGCCTCCCACATATCTTTATAAGTCTTGATGCCGGTAGCAGCGCCGTAGGTGCCGTCCATCAGGCTCAGGTCGTTATTGCCGGCCGTCACGCCGTTCCAGGCCTGGCCGGTGCGCTCGTAGTTGCCCAGGTTTTTGTATCTGACGATAAAATCGTCAGACACGATATAGGTCAGTCCGCCGTAGTAGGAGCCCGACCGTCCGTCGGTGCCGTGTATAAAGCCGTCGGTGGTCGTCTGGTGGAAGGCACCGTCGATGACGAGGTGGTTCCACAGCAGCCCTGTAGAGAAATTGCCGCCGTAGTTCAGTGTGTTGTACGAGCCGTAGCTGGCAGAGAGTTCCAGACTTGGCATCAGCGAGGGCGTTGCTGTCTGCAGGGCCACAGTACCGCCGAAGGCACCGTCGCCGTTGGTCGACGTGCCCACGCCGCGCTGTATCTGTACCGAGCCTAACAGCGAGCCGTAGCTGTTCATGTTAGCCCAGAACACGCACTGGTCTTCGGGCGAGTTCAGGGGCACACCGTCCAGGGTGACGTTGATGCGTGAGTCGGCGGCACCACGGATGCGCATATAGGCTGTGCCAGTGCCTAAGCCGTTCTCGCCCCAGGCCATCACGCCTGGTGTCTGTGTGAAGAGGAACGGCAGCTCGCGGCCCGTCTTAGAATGTTCGCTGAGTTCCTTTTTCTTGATGTTGCTGATGGCGTAGGGCGCATTCTTCTGAGCCCGCACGCCGTTGACTACTACTTCTGAGAGCCGCTCCACCTGTGTGGAGTCGTAGAGTGCCGCCTTGTTTTGGGCACTCATGGTTGCGGCACTTACCAGCGCGGCAACCAAAACAGTCTTCTTCATCGTTTTTTACCTTTAATTAATAAATAAAGGGGAAACAATAATACTTTCTATTCCTGCGTCGGCATTACCCGTTTCAGGTCTTGAGGGTATCATCTCAGCCCACACTCGTGAGCACCCCTTGAAAATCGGCTGCAAAGGTACGACAAAAAAATAAAAGAGCAAAACATTTTTGCCCTTTTATTTTCAGTCAGTTACATCAGGATGAGTCCGCCGCCGGGTTGCATGGTCACCTTCGCCTCGCCCTTCTTGTTGAACTTCAGCTGGCGCAGCTGGGGTCCCTTCTTGGCATCGTCAACGTAGTATTTCACGGTCTGACCGGCAAACTCAGGCATCTGCAGCAGCAGCGTCTTTGCCGTCTGTTCGGCGTTGAGGCCGGCCACGTACCACTGGTTGCCGTGACGGCGGGCCAGCACGACATAGCGGCCGGGATAGCCGTCGAGCAGGCGTGTCTCGTTCCATGTGGTGGGCACGGCCTTCAGGAAGTCGAGTTCCATCTGGGGCAGTTCCTCCAGGTTGTTGGGCTGCAGGGCTATACACTGGATGGCACTCTGGTTGACAATGGCCGACGCCATCTCAAAGATGTCGGTGGTGTAGCGGCGGTGACGCTTCTTGTTGTCACGCGACATATACTTGTTCATGATGGTGCCGCCCCAGTCCATGGCAGCCACGGCGTTGCGGCAGAAGGGGTGCATGCAGAGTTCGAAGGCCTCGCTCTGGGCGTGCTGCTCAGTGAAGTAGACATTCTCTGATGCCAGCACGGCTTCCGAAGCCGCGTAGTTGGGGTACATCACCTCCCAGCCGCGAGGCAGCGTGCAGCCGTGGAAGATGACCTGCAGACCGTAGCGGTTGGCATCGTAGAGTATTTCCTCATAGAGTTTCATCGTCTCCTGCTTGTCGCCGGCAAAGAAGTCTACCTTGATGCCCTTGACGCCTATCTGCTTCAGCCATGCCATCTCCTGGTCGCGGGCAATGTTGGTGTCCATGCGGCCTCGCGGTGTCTGGGGGGCATCGTTCTCATAGCCGTTGGAGTTGTACCAAAGGAGCAGCGACACACCCTTCGACTGTGCATAGCGCGACAGTTCGGCCATGCGCTCTCGACCGATGTTCTGGTCCCACCAGTTGTCTACCAGACTATATTCGTAGCCCATCTTGGCGGCCAGGTCGATGAACTGTATCTGGTCGTCCCAGTTGATGGAGTTGTCCTGCCAGATGAGCCACGACCAAGTGTAGCGGCCGCCGGCGTACTGTTGCGACGGTTGGTAGAGCGGCTCCACCAGGTCATAGCTGATGGTGGTCTCGACGATGGGCTTTAGCGACGTGCCGACGGTGATGGTGCGCCATGGCGTCTGCCCCGGCAGCGCAATACCGGCATAGTGACTGCCCAGTCCGCCAAACTCGCCGGGCTGGGGGAAGGCAATGGTGTAGCCTGTCTCTGGCCGGAAGTCGCTGAGGTGTGAGCCGCAGTACTGGCTCGACACGCCCGTCTCGGAAATGAGCACCCAAAGGTCTGCTCCTGCCTTGAAAAGACAGGGGAAGGTATAACCCTGACCGAACAGCGACTTCGCGTTCATAGGTGCATCGGGGGTGTAGTCCTCCTCATAGCTGGGCTTGGTGCGCTCCCAACCTTTCATGGGGTCAATCTGCGGACAGAGGAAGGTGGTGGTGCCGTCGGGCAACAGGAATGACGATGCCTCGCGGCGGATGACGGCTGCCTTGGGGTTGTCCTTCTGCTGGCGGGGAATGAGGTAGCGGTAGGCTACATCGTTGTTGCCCACGCTCATCTCGACTGTCATCTGCTGGCCTTTCTGATTCGTGAAGTCAATGCGAGCCATGTTGGCCTGGTAGTGACCGGCCGACTGCTTCGTCTGCCGCATCTGGTAGGTCTTGCTGACGGGTGCCACACTGGCTCCCTTGATGGTCAGCGACGTGGTGAAGTCGCCAAAGTCGGCCTCAAAGCCTAACCGCGACGGCAGCAGCGCGGTCTTGTCGTCGTAGGCTATGGCATAACGGGCCTGTCCGCCCTCATCGCTGATGGTTACTATGAGCCGTCCGTCGGGCGAACTCACCGTCTTGGTCTCGGCGGCCACGTTCAGTGTGGCCAGCAGCAGTGCTGCCATGGTAAGGGTCTGTTTCATGGTTGTAAAATACATGGAATTGACTGAAATTGGTATTTTGGTTGCAAAGATATACAATTTTGCGGAGAAAAGTGTTAAAATAATATTAAAATGCACCTGTTGATATACAATTTGTTCAGAAAATGATTATATTTGCACCGATAACTAACTAATTACTTGGAGGATTGCTTATGTCAACTAAAAAGAATCTTGAAGAAGAGAAATTGAGAATGGAATCTCAAGCAAACGAAAGTTACTCACCTGAAGTAGAAACATCTATCTGGTACAACTGACACAATAAAAACGCGCTGAAACATCATTCAGCGCGTTTTTATTTGCATAGTTCCATTTTTTATTCGTAACTTTGCAGCCGCAAAAATATGAATTGAGAGAATGGAAATGTTGACGTTGCCCCTTTGGGTGTGGATTGTTTTTTATGTCTTGGTGTTTCTGATGCTTATCGCCGACCTGAAGATGTTCGGAAAGAAAGGTCAGCATGAGGTTGGCGTGGGCGAGGCCCTGCGCATGACGGCCCTCTGGATTGCCGTGTCGCTGGTGTTCTGTGCCGGCATCTATCTGCTATACCCCGTCCAGCCGCATGAGAAGGCCATGGAGTTCCTGGCAGGATACCTCATAGAGAAGTCGCTCTCGATGGACAACCTCTTTGTCTTCCTCATGCTCTTCTCGTTCTTCGGCGTGGAGCGTAAGTATCAGCACGAGGTGCTCTTCTGGGGCATCTTTGGCGCACTGGTGCTGCGCAGTATCTTCATCTTTGCCGGAGCAGCCATGGTAGAGCGCTTTGAGTGGATACTGGGACTCTTCGGACTGTTCCTTATCTATACTGGCATCAAGATGTTCAGCCATAACGACGATGAGCAGGTTGACCCGTCGAAGAATGTCATTGTCAAGTTGTTCAAGAAGTTTTTCCCCGTGAGCGACCGGATGCACGGCGGCGACTTCTTCGTCCATGAGAACGGACGGCGGCTGGCTACACCGCTGTTCATCACCCTCTTAGTCATTGAGACCACCGATGTGGCCTTTGCTGTCGACAGCATCCCTGCCGTCTTCTCCGTCAGCCGCGACCCCTTTATTGTGCTCACCTCTAACATCTTCGCCATCCTCGGACTCAGGGCACTCTATTTCGCGCTGGCCGCTATTGCCAAGTACTTTGGCTACCTGAAGTACGGCCTCGGTATCATCCTGAGTTTCGTGGGTATCAAGATGCTGCTTGCCATGAACGAGTATGTCAACGCAGCAGGCCGTCTTGTAGGCCTGGAACTCAACATGCCCCATGTGGAGGTGTCAACGCCCGTGTCGCTTTCCGTCATCTTTGGCGTCCTGCTACTCTCCATCTTGCTCTCTGTAGTGGCAAATCGTCAAAAAGCCGCCAAATAATTTGGCTATTTCCTATTTTTACCGTACCTTTGCACTCGCATAGGTATCTGCCCTGATAGTTAAATGGATATAACAAGGCTCTCCTAAAGCTTAGTTCCGAGTTCGATTCTCGGTCGGGGTACTAGAATTTAGTCGGGAGTTTAATGTATCTTTCTGCAAAAGTACACAAAAACAGGAAAAAGAACAGATAAAGAGGTTCTTTTTTATAATTTTTTTGGCATTTCGCCCGCTTCTGTGTATCTTTGCACGACAAAACCATTTTACCAGCGATGATTCAATCTGTTTTTCAGATAGTCGGAAAACTATGGGAGCGTATGCCTTGGCAAGTGCTTCTGTTGCTCTTCGCTGTGCCTTTTCTCATCCGTAACCTGCTCCTTCCGATGGTGGGCGACGATTTCTCATACGCTTTCATCTGGGATGGAGAGCATTGGGGCAACCTGATGGACAATATTGGTCCGCGTGAGCGAATCAATAGTCTGTACGACATCCTTGTTTCCCAATGGTCGCACTATTTCACGTGGGGCGGACGCACACCCTCCATGCTATTCATCCAGTTCTTCGCTTGGGTGGGGAAGGTCTGGTTTGATCTGGCCAATACCGCCGTTTTTGTGCTGCTCATGCTGGTGCTTTACTGGCTGGCTGTTGGTAAGATAGAGTCGCCTGCCCATCATAAAGGTGCTTTCCTCTGGGTTTTGCTGTGTATGCTCTTTGGCGTACTCGACTATCCTACCACCATGCTCTGGATGACGGGGGCCTGCGTCTACCTTTGGACAGGACTGTGGGAATGTGTGTTTCTGCTGCCATACGTTTGTGCAAATAGCCGTAAAAGCCTCTCACCCTTTATAGTCCCCTTGGGCTTGTTGGCCGGCTGGTCGGAAGAGGCTGGAAGCCTCATCACTGTCATGCTGACGACTTTTTTCCTTATTGAAGCCTGGCAACAGAAACGACTCGAGCGGTGGATGGTTGTTGGCTACGTATTCCTCCTTATAGGTTGCGGATTGCTCATTCTCAGCCCCGGTTCCCTCAACCGCATGGACTTGATGTTAGAGCTGGCGCCAGAGTATGTCCTTCCACCAGAAAAGTTTTTCAGCGTAGAGATGTTCCGGGATAACTTTACTGAGGGCTTCCTGCCTATTCTCATTTGGGAAAGTTTCCTTTTCATCCCCATCGTGCTTTTTTATAGAGGTGAGAGGTCAGAGGTGAGAGGTGAGAGAATAGTTGGTAAACGAATCGTCGCCTTTATGGCGGGAGGCATCATGGTGCTTGTGGTGATGATGATTGTTCCTGAGTTCGCCCTGCGCACGGGTTTCCACTCTACGATGTTCCTTACGGTGGCTTCAGTAGCCAGCTTCAAGGAGATTGCACCATGGCTGAAGCAATCGTTGGCTGCTACGCCCACACGCCGCATAGCCACCATCACAATTGGCACTTTATTGATCCTCTACGGGCTGTTTGTCTTGGTGGGTGCTTTCTATATCGAGAGTTCCTATCGCCAACAGTTTGACGAGCGTCTCGATTACGTTATGCAACATAGGGATCAAAAGCAGTTGGTAGTACCAGCTTTCCAGATTCCTAACGGTCTCGATCATTATGTTGGTCCCCGTTCGCTGGTTGACGATCATTTGATTTACGCTGCAGATATTGAGTCGAAACCTACTGACAACCGTTCGCTGATGTATGCTCAGTACTATGGCTTACCCCCAATATGTATAGACCGACAAGAAGATTGGAGAAAAAGAAATGGAGAATAGCAGGAATACCTATCTGGTATCTAAGGCTCTGAAGAGCTTTGTCATAGCTTCGATCCTGACGGCGGCTGCCGGGCAGTTGGCATCCACATTCGATGCCATCGTTCTGGCGCAGTTTGAGGGTCCCGAGGCTGTCTCTGCCCTGAGTCTGGTGATGCCTGTCACCACCTTCATCAGTTGCCTTGGACTGCTGATGGCCTTTGGTGGCAATGCACTGGCAGCGCGAGCCATCGGGCGGCATGACCTCAAAGGAGCCTCGGCCATTTTCTCTACGGCCATCTGGTCGATCCTGACGCTTGGCGTACTCTTCTCTCTGCTGATGTATGCAGGCATACCAGCCATTATGCGCATTGTCACCGATGAGCCTGAGCTAAGACTCCTTCCTGCCGAATATCTCAGTATCTATGTGCTGGGAGCCTGGTTAGAAATGCTCAACTACGCCCTCTGCCTGTTTGTGGCTACCGACGGTCATCCCCGTCGCGTCACGCTGTCGGTCTTCGTTGGCGTCGTTACTAATGTTGTTGTCGACATTCTGGCGGTGGGCTTTTTCGAGTGGGGCATCCGGGGCGTTGCCTTCGGCACCTTGGCACAGTTTGCTGTCAACATCCTGCTGTTAGGGCTCTACCTGCGCCACCCTTCCTGCTCCTACCGGCTGATGTGGCCTGGCAACAAGCTGCACAAGCTGTTCGTAGAGAACGTGCAGGAGGGGGCTCCTGTCACCATCAGCAACATCCTGATGGCCGTCACGGTGCTATTACTCAACAACATTATTTTCGACGCCCAAGGCGACCAGGGACTTTTCTTCTGGTCTGTCTGTCTGCAGATGTTGTTAATATCGGTGGTGTTCATCAACGGTGTCATGGAGGCACTCTTTGCCATTGGCGGTGTCATGGTGGGCGAACACGACCTGCAGGGCTTCTCGCTGTTGTCACGGCGAGCATTGCTGACGGTCAGCGTGCTGGTATCTTTGCTGATTGTCTTGATGTGGATACCCGATGCCGTGGCTTTCATGTTTGGCGTGAAGACAGCACAGGAGGCGGTTGCTGTCAACCAGGTGCTGCGCATCTTCTCACTCCTGTTCCTGCCCTTTGCACTCACACTGACGCTGGTGGCTGTCTATCAGGTGCTCGAACGAATGGTGCTCAGTGTCGTCATCGTCGTCGGACAGCTGGCCGTGCTGGTGCTCACAGCAGCATTCTTCTCCCACAATGCCCCTGACTATATATGGTATGGCTTTCCTTTGGCAGGCTTTGCGTTTCTTGGTGCACAGCTGCTCTATTCATACGTCACCAGCCGCCGTCAGGGTTGCCGTGTCTCAGGTCTTACGCTGATACCCTATAGCGAAGGCGGACATGCACTCGACTGCTCCGTTCCATACGATGCCGACCAGGTGTCTGACGCCCTCGGGCAGATTGCGGCGTTCTTTGAAACGACAGGGGTTGACCACCATACGGCCTTCGACCTGAACCTCTGTTTAGAGGAGCTGATGACTAACATTGCCGAGCACTCCACGGGGCACGTCATTCATCATTCTTTCGATGTGCATGTCTTCGTCCGCGACCAGCATGTCCGTGTGGCCCTAAAGGATGGCGGACGCCCGTTCGACCCCGTTAAGGCCGGGCGTGCTGCCAATACCGAGCTGACGGATGGCGACATTCCCAATCTGGGGTTGCGCATAGCTGCCAACATCGTCACCGACATCTCATATAAATATATGTATGGACTGAATATCGTATTAATTAAAATATAGAAGCGTTATGATTTTGTTGAGTTTTGACACTGAGGAGTTTGACGTTCCTCGTGAGCATGGCGTAGACTTCTCGCTGGAACAGGGGATGGCCGTCTCGAAGGTCGGCACTAACCGCATCCTCGATGTATTGAAGAAAAATCAGGTGAAAGCCACATTCTTCTGTACGGGCAACTTCGCGGAGAATGCACCTGAAGTGATGCAGCGCATCATGGACGAGGGGCACGAAGTGGCCTGCCATGGCGTAGACCACTGGCAGCCAAAGGAAACCGACTTTGTCCGTTCGAAGGAGATTGTGGAGCGCTGCACGGGACGCACCGTCTATGGCTACCGCCAGCCACGAATGTTCCCTGTAGTAGAGTCAGAAATCAAGCGGGCGGGCTATCTGTATAACTCGTCGCTGAATCCTGCCTTTATTCCTGGCCGTTACATGCATCTGACCGCCCCCCGCACACCCTTCATGAAAGACGGCGTGCTGCAGATCCCGGCCTCTGTTACGCCGCTCATCCGGTTCCCGCTGTTCTGGCTGTCACTCCATAACCTGCCTGAAGGGCTATACCACTGGATGGTGCGCCGCACGCTGAAGGCAGACGGCCATTTCGTCACTTACTTCCATCCCTGGGAGTTCTTCGATCTCAAGGAGCATCCTGAGTTCAAGATGCCGTTCATCATCAGGAACCATAGTGGACAGCAGATGTGTGAGCGTCTGGACCGTCTCGTCAAGATGCTGAAGAAAGACGGTCGTCAGTTTATCACCTATACCGAATTCGCGAAGAAATTTGACAAATAATTCAATTATGATTAGACTTGCTACCGTATCGCCTTGCTATAATGAAGAGGCCGTGCTTCGTCACTCCGTAGACCGGCTGACGGAACTTTTCAACCGTATGATTGCAGAGGGACTCATCTCCAAGGATTCCATGATGGTATTCGTCAATGACGGCAGTCGTGACCGCACCTGGGAGATCATCCGTGAGCTGCATGGTGAGAACCAGTTCGTGAGAGGCATCAATATGTCGAGAAACGTGGGTCACCAGAATGCCATCATGGCCGGTATGATGACTGCCCGCGAATGGGCCGATGCTGTTATCACCATCGATGCCGACTTACAGGATGACATCGAGTGCATCCCCAAGATGGTTAGGAAGTTTGAGGAAGGCTCAGACATTGTCTATGGTGTGAAGGTGTCACGCGAGGGCGACTCTTTCATGAAGCGTACCACTGCCCAGGCATTCTATAAGATTCAGAGTTCAATGGGCGTGGAGAGTGTCTACAACCATGCGGACTTCCGCTTGATGAGCCGTCGTGCGTTAGACATGCTCAGCACCTACAAGGAGCACAACCTCTACCTGCGCGGACTGATTCCGCTCATTGGTCTTCCTTCAACCACTGTCGACGATGTCATCAGCGAGCGCTTTGCCGGACAGTCGAAGTACACCCTCAAAAAGATGTTGCATCTGGCCTTTGCCGGTATCACGGCATTTAGCGTTCGCCCGATGCATGCCATCTTCCACATCGGTGCACTCTTCTTAATCATATCTTTCTGTATAGGTATCTATGTGGCCTATTCTATCATTACCGGCCATGCCGTCTTGGGATGGGCATCACTGATCCTGTCTATCTGGCTGGTAGGAGGTTTCATCATTCTCTCCATCGGTATAGCAGGCATGTACATCGGTAATATCTACAACGAGGTCAAGCAACGTCCGCTGTATCACATTCAGGAAGTGTTATAGATTGAAGATTGAGCCGCCTAATGCCCTATAGAGGTTGATGACAGATTCTACTAAGGCGTAACGGTTGTCAAGTAGTGAGAGCCGTGCTTCGAGCAGCGACTGACGGGCGAGGAGAACTTGCAGGAAGTTCACCTCGCTCTCGTATTTCATGCGCGTCTCGGTGACCTGCAGGACATGCTGGAGTTTCTCCAATTGCTGTTCATTGAGAGCAATGGTTCTGCGGGCATGATGCTGCCCTGCAAGAATATCGTTCACCTCCTTGCTGGCATCGACGAGGGTCTGGTGGAAGGCCACCTGCGCCTCTTCCTGTTCAGCCTTGGCTTTCTTCAGGTCTGCCTTCAGCCTTCCCTGGGCAAAGACGGGCATGGTGAGCGAGCCGAAGACACGCGTCAACAACCCTGTCAGCGTACCGTCGTTTTCGGCACCGTAGCCAAATCCTACCTGTCCGCCAATGGTGAGCGAGGGATAGAAGGCGGCACGCGCCACATTGGTGAGGTAGTAGGCACTCTTCAGGGCTGCCTCGGCCTGACGCACATCAGGACGGTTGGCGAGTACACGCAGTGGCAAACTGTCCACCACGTTCAACTGCCCTATCGATGTCTGGAAATCGCTGCGCACGATGTGGCCGCCATATCGTCCTAACACGGCGCAAAGGGCATGCTCGCTCTGCAGCACCTGCCTCTGCAGTTCCTCCAACTTCTTCTCCGCTTCCAGACGGCTGGCCTCAGCCTGAGCCACCTCGTCGCTGGTGGCCTCGCCAACAGCCATAAGGGCCTTTTGTACACGTATGCTCTCCTCCCAGCTTTCAAGAATGGCCCGTGTGTCGGCTATCTGGGCATCAAGCATCTCAAGCTGGTAATAGCTGGTTGCGATAAGTTCCACCTGTACCGCCTGGGGCTTCACCTGCTCTATAAGCCGGTCAATCTCATGGTTCACCTGTCGGGCATTTGAGCCTGCAGCCTGCGTCAGGATGGCTACCGTGCCGTTGTGGGAGTTAACCCAACCATCGCTGGAATAGTTCTCTGTACCCAACTCGCAGCGGGCCACATCCTTCAGAAGCAGGTCGCCGCCGTCGGGCAGCGTTTTTAATACGATATTGCCGAACTCCTCAGCATTGATCAGACGTCCGCGATACACCATGGTGTACTGGAACGTATGCTTGGAATCCTCTCCCAGTGTACCGATGGCGGCCTCAATGTTCTGGCCATTCAGCGCCTCCTCGATGTCAGAGGGCGACAGATCGTGTTCTGCCATACGCTTGGGGTCCATCCAGATACGCATGGCATAGACATTGCCTAACAGCTGTATACGGCTGACACCCTTGATACGCTGCAGGCGGGGACTGAGGTTGATGTTGAAGTAGTTGGTGATGAAGTCGTTGTCATAGCGGTTGTCAGGACACTCCAGGGCGATAACCTTCAGAAACGAGCGCTGCTCCTTCTCAACATGCACGCCCGTCTTGACCACTTCCTGCGGCAGGATGCCCTCCACTTCAGCCACACGGTTCTTGACCATAACGACAGCCATGTCAGGATCAATACCCGACTTGAAGACAACGGAGATATAGGCACTGCCACTGCTGGTGGAGGAGGAACTGATATAGTCGATGCCGTCAACCCCGTTGATGGCCTCCTCAATAGGCACAATGACACTCTTCTGCACGGTATCGGCACTGGCACCCGTATAGTCGGCACTCACCTCGACGACAGGGGCGCAATGTCAGGGAACTGCTCTACTGGCAGATTTGCAAATCCAATAAAACCCACCAGCATGATCACCACGGCGAGTGCTATCGACAGAATCGGACGGTCTATGAAAAACTTACTCTTCATTCTACACTCCTAACTCCTAACTTCTAACTTCGACCATCTTCATGAAGTACAGATAGGTCATCTGCTCCAACACTGAGATGCGATAGGTTTCACCCTACATTGGGTATGTTTCGTCTTATCCAAAGCTTGAATATGGGGTCATTGAATGTGATGACTGTTCCATCGACATCTATATCTTTTACTAAAAAGCAATTATTCACCCTATCCACGCTCCACCATGAGGTATTTCGTGCCGGCCATGGTGTGCTTGCTCTGGAAGTTGAAGTTGTTGCGGTTCAGGGTGTTGCCAATCTTCTCCGGACTGGCACTCTTCAGTGTTGCCTTGCCGTATTTGCGCTGCAGGCGGTCGAGGACCTCGGCCGTTGACCACCAGTGGCCTGGCTCGTTGCCCTCCGGCTTGCGGAACATGTCGGCCACCATCTCGGCCAGCGAGTCGATGCGCTGGAAAGGCTCGTTCTCCTCTATCAGACGGCTTATTTGGTCGTCGCTGAGCCAGTACTGCTGTCCCTCGGCCACCTCCTGCTTCAGCTGGGCGTAGAGCTGGCGGTGGTCCAGGGTGTCCTCGAAGTCGATGACGTCGGTCACCTCCACGCAGACGAAGCGGCGCGAGCCGGTGGGGTCGGTGAGGGGTTTTTGTTGGTTGGTGGTGCCTATGAACGAGGCGTAGCGTCGGTACTGCTTGTAGGCCTTGCCGTAGGGTGGGCGGAACTTCACGTCGGCCGTCGACAGCAGGTATTTCAGGAGCACCTGCTGGCGGGCGGTGGTCTTGTCGAACTCGTCGATGTTGATGAGCGCAAACGAGGTGAGGCCGAGGTTCAGGTCGGTCTCGTTCTTGAAGTTGATACGGTCGTTGTAGTAGTCGCGCAGCTCCTTGGGCAGCAGGATACGGCAGAAGCTGGACTTGCCGCAGCCCTGACGGCCTATGAGCAGCGGCACCAGGGCATTACCCGTCAGCGACTGCTTGCCCTGCCAGTGGGCCACCATGCCGAGCAGCCATGTGTGGAGGTACAGCTGCCAGTGGGGCTGGTTGTTGGGCACCCTTGCTGCCAGGGCGGCCACGCGGTCCTGTCCGTCCCATGCCGGCAGATGGTCAAGCCAGTCGTTCACGGGGTCGTACTTCTGTATGCGCGGCGACTCAATGAAGCGTGCAATATCCCTGTCCCACGACTTCAGTCCCAGTTCCTTGGCTCGCATCGTCATCTCGTTGCGTGCCTCGTCGTCCAGGTCGGCAAAGTCGTCGTCCTCGCCGTTGTTCAGTCGGTATTGTGCCACGCCGGTCATCACGTTCTTGCGCATCTCGTAGTGGGTGTGCAGGAAGATGTCGGTCTTCATCATCAGCAGCGTGTCCTCAGGCACGCTCTTCAGCGGCTTCACCTTGTGGCGCCTGGCCCAGTCCTCCATGTCCTGCACGGCATAGACATTGGCGAAGGTGGTCTCCACCAGCAGGCGGTCGTGGTTCAGCACGGGGTGCAGCAGCGTGAACTTCAGGCCTATCTCCTGCGGGATGCCCTCCGTCAGACAGTGCTGGGCCACCCGCATCACCAGCTCGGCCTCGCGTTCCTCGTCGGGCAGCTCGAAGTAGTGTCCCAGCACGTCGGCCAGCACAAACTGGTAGTTGAGTATCCATGTGCGCTTCACCGTACGGCCCGGCATCAGGTAGTCGTTGGCCGCCGCCCTGTCTGCTGTCACTGCCGTCGTGGCGTTTTCCGATGCACCGGCTGCCGTCTGGTCGCCCTCCGTCAGGTCTATATAGAAAGGTACAGCGTGCTCACGGTATTTCAGGTCAGGGTCGGCACTGATGTACACCGTCCTGGCTATCAGCGGCTTCAGGGCGTCGAGCGTCAGGTCGAGTTGGGCGCTGTAAGCCTGGCGTGCCGTATGGTAGAGCTGTTTGTGGAAGCGCTCCACCTGCTCCTCGTCCTGTGGCACGCCGCCGCCGTTGTCTGGCAGCCGTTCGCCGCGGCACACCACCTTCACCGAGCGGCCCGATGCGCCGAGGAACGCCAGCAGCGTCTGGGGCAGACGGGCGGCCTTGTTGCGCAGGGCGATGGCCTCGTCGTACGACGACAGGTTGCTGGCCTCAAGCACCAGCAGACCGTTGTAGGTCTTCACCGTCTGCTGCTCCTTCTGCTTCACCAGCTCAGCCGCGAAGCACAGCCTGGGCAGCGTCATCTTGAAGTCGACGTCAGAGACGAACTGTCCGTCGTCCGTCTTCTTGGCGTGCATCAGGTGCCACACCTCGCGCAATTGTCTCACTTCGGCCAGATAGGCTCCTTCAGCCATCTGCCGCACCACCGCCTTCAGGTCTTCCCTCACCAGCGTCTCCTTGTTTCCCTTACGTTTGAATACTGAGATTTTCATAGTCATCATTTTAGGTTGATTATTCATGTTTCGGCGTGCAAAGATACAACAAATTCGCCGTATTTGCAAGTAGCTCCCTGCGAATAGCCATCTGTCATCTGTCATGTTTTACGTTAATCGGCTCATTACCAGATGGTTAGTATGCAAAAATTAGGATTCTTACTGTCATATACTGTCATGCTTTGCCCGAAATCCCGACTTCTCGCGGAAAATCCCGGCCTCTCGCGAAAAAATCCAAGCCTCTCACGGGAAAATCCAAGCCTCTCACGGAAAAAAGCAGGCCTCTCACCCTCGCCATCGGCGACATGACAGTATATGACAGTATGATTTCGGCTTAACCTTCTGTAAACCAAAATTATAACCTAGAAATATGACAGATGACAGTATGTTTCTGCTCTTTCAAAAAATTATTTCCGGATTATCACCGTCTCAATGCCGCCGTCGGTCATCGTCTGGCGGACGATGGTCAGGCCTCGGCGTGGCGATGGCAGCCGGACGCCTGACGGCGAGAAGAAATGAGGCGAGCGGGCGGCGGCATCGGACGGTGCTACGGCTATGGCGGTAGGGGCGTTGGCATAGCCTGTCACACCCTTGCCCACTTCTACCATGAGCGTGGCACCGGCCCCCGTCTGCTGGTTGCCTACGACCGACGGCACCAGACTGGCGTCGAAGGCAGCGTAGGTGTAATACTGGCTGGGCACGAAGTAGTCGATGATGCCCGACTGCTGTTTCAAGTCGTCCTGTCCGTGACAGCCGGTGAGCTGCAGGTTATAGTCGGCGTAGCCCTTCTTGGGGTCTGTATAGTCCTTGGTGGCTGTGACGCCATCGCCGAACCAGCAGTTCTCGGCAAAGATGTTCGACTTGTAGCCGTAGCCTATGCTGTAGTGGCAGCCGGTGTTGGTATAGTAGCAGTTCACGATGTGTACCTTGCCGAAGCGTACCCGCGGACAGCGCTCCATGCAGCCCTCGTCCCACCAGCAGTTGGCAAAGGTGGTGTTCAGGTGACCTTCACTCTCGGTAGCCTTGTCGCTGGAGCCCCATGTGTTGCAGAAGCGGTGGTCGTCGGCCCCGCCACTGCCCCCTTCCTGAGGCGCAATCTTGTAGACGAAGCGGCACCAGCTGACGCAGATATAGTCTGACTCGTGGTTGCAGTCGAAGCTGCTGTCAACGCCGTCGCCGATGGTGCAGTGGTCTACCCAGATGCGCCTGACGCCCTGGAAGAGCAGCGCGTCGTCGCCGTCGACATCGTAGGCGCCGGCCCCCTGGATGGTCAGGTTGCGGAGGATGATGTTCTCAGAGTCGGCACCGCTGCCGCTTGAGAATTTCATGATGCCGCTATTCTTCTTCGTGCGGTCGTTGCTGAAGATGCGTGAGCCGGGCAGTCCGAGGATGGTTTTGTTCTTCACGTGCCATGTGTGCATCTTCTTGAACTCCACCTGTCCTTTGACATAGATGATCATCGGCACGTCGCGCTCGCCCGAGGTGCCCTTTTTGTTGATGGCAGCATCAAGCTCGTCTTCTGTGGTCACCACCACCTCTTCGCCGCCTTCGCCGCCGGTCACCTCAAAGCCAGGCTGGGCGCCCCATCCTATGGGCTTGTTTTGGTCATAGGTGCTTAGCGGCTGCTGGCAGTATGCGCTGACAGACCAGGTGAGGAGGGCTGCCAGCAGCAGTTTATGGGAATGAGAGAGTTTTGTCATGAGATGATTCATAGTGTGGGCTGTGTGTTATTTGTTAAGCAACTCTTCAATGATTTCCTGGCAGTGGCCGGGCATGACGATGTGGTGGTTGCCGATGGGACAGGTCAGGAAATAGCGGGTGGTGAGCGTCCTGTCATCAAGGCGTATCACCTGCTGTGTGCGGCAGAGGTCGGGCTTGGCCTCGTTGCGCAGCAGGGTGCCTTCGGCAATGAAGTGGCGAGAGAGGTCGCCCGCCATCTTGAAGATGGTGACAGGTCCCTCCTTCATGTAGCCGCGGATGCCCACGCCGATGCCCGATTCGAAGTGGGTGTCCAGTTCATAGCGCTCCACCATGTTGAGGGGAATGGTGCAGTGGGCAAAGACCATCTCGCCCGTCTCAGGGTTGATGCTGGCGGGGTTGGCCTGGAAGCCGGAGACACCCAGCAGCGAGCGTACCACCATCATCGAGAGCATGGCGGGCACGTCGCCTTCGCAGCCGGCCACATAGCCGTCGGCATTCAGTCGGGCCAGGGCCATGCAGCCCGTGTTCCTAACCGTTGTCAGCAGGTCGAAGCAGCGCAGTGTGAAGCCCTGCAAGCGGTGTCTGCCGATGATAGCCGTCAGTGCTTCGTAAATCTTCTCGCTGTCCGTTATCTCGTCGAGCAGTTCCTGCATGGGGATATCCACCAGTTCTATGCCCAGCACATCCTTCACCCTCGCCTTGTCGGCATCGCTGGCGATGAGCCAGTCGGAGGGCTTGCCGATGATGCCGAGCCGTGTGCCGCAGAGGGTCTGTCTGGCCTCCTCCGCCTTTTTCAGCACATGGATGCGGTGGGCTATATAGTCGCTGCTGCCGTGGATAATCTCGCCGCCGATGTTGTGCTGACGCAGGTACGACAGAATCTCCATCGAGGCGGCGAGCGAATTGCTCTTGCCCGACGTGAGCAGGTAGAACGGCCGGCGGCTCTTGGCCTGCAGCTCAGGCAGCAGCCGGCGGAAGATGCCCTCCGTGCCCCCTGTGCGGACGTAAATCAGGTTCAGGCCGTGACTGCCGTAGTCGCTGTAGTCATTGCCTTTCAGTTCATATTCCATGCCAAGGCTCGCCAGGAATGCCTGGGTGACGGCCCCTACCGCCTTCTCGTCGTGAAGCTCGGATGTGAGCGTATAAATAGCAGTTGTCTGTTTCATGTGTTCTTTGTTATTTGTTGTCGGTTAGTCATTGCTGTGGAATTTCCGTTCTTGTACTGTTCAGCTCATGGCATATTTCTTCAGCCATTCCGTTCAGGGCCACGCAGTCGGCCCGGCTGATGTGCCGCTTACCGCCATCGTAGGGCCAGGGACTCAGAATGAGCAGCCGCCCGGCAGCACACGCATCGAAGAGGTTGTCGGCAGGCTTGTAGTAGTCGCGGAAGCCATTGTCAGTCAAGAGAATGAAGGGGTGCTGTTCCTGTAGTAGCACCTGCATCACCTGTTTCTCATCGGGCGAGATGAAGGGCGACACCATCACTACCCCTTTGCGCGCCTTCAGCACACAGCCGTTCTTGTAGTTGCGCAGCTCCTGATTGTCACCGTGCCAGGCTTTCTCCACCATCGTATGCCTGACATGTACCGGGGCGTAGGCATCCGCCATCAGGATCGCTATGTTCCCTACGCCGTCATACGAGCGCCCGCCAATCACCACATCCTTCTGTACGCGGAAGAAGCCGGGCCTGAGGCGCTTGGTAGCCAGCCGCTGCGGGTTCATGTCGATATAGCGAATCGTGGTTTGAAGCTGCGAGTAGCGGGCCATCGGGCGGATAAAGGGCATCTCCCTGAAAAGCGGCTCCAGCCGGTAATAGGCCTCGTCGCCTATCTGGCCGCGCAGGGCGGCGGCTGTGTCCTCTAAGCGGCGGCTCTCTTCTTTGAGTTTCTCCCGAATGGCATTCGGGGTAATGAAAGAAGGGGCGGGCAATGAGCAGGCGCGCCCCAGCTTCTTGGCGGCCTGCCAGAAGCCTCTCACCGTCGTCATGATGCCCTTGGGCATGGTGCGGCGCACATACAGCACAGCATGCAGGTGGTCGGGCATGAGGCAGAAATGCAGCACCTGCACCTCCGGGTGATGGCCCGGTATGCTCATCAGGCAGTCTACCAGCGCATCGCCCAGAGCGGTACGCACCACCGTGGCCTGCGCAGGATTCTCTTCCGGTATGATGAGCCTGCCCAGCACGGGCTGTCGGTCGGTCACCGTCAGGGTGGCATGATACAATCCTGCCCCCTTCCAGGCTCTGCCCGGCTCCTGCCATTGCCAATGCTCCTGCTCTGCCATCTTTCTGATGTTTCCCTTCGTTATGCCATCTGTCCGCCTGATAGCGGACAGGTTATCGTTTGCAAAGTTAATGAATCCGCCGGAAACTACCAAAGGGTTTTTCCATCTTGCTGAAAGTTTTCCCTAAAATTCTGCAAATAGGTTTAAATAGGTGAAAGGAAATTGCAGGCGTCAGGGGTTTTGCTTACTTTTGCACCTTATTTCGGCTGATGATGGAAACTGAAGAAGCCAGAAAACTTCTGACATCATGATGATGACATACCATACTGCGACACTGCCTAACGGTCTTCGGATCATCCATTTGCCATCGGCCTCGCCGGTGGTCTACTGCGGCTATCAGATAGCGGCGGGCACCCGTCATGAACAGCCGGGACAGGAGGGACTGGCCCACTTCTGCGAGCATGTCACCTTCAAGGGGACGGCCCGGCGTAACGCGCTGCAGATTATCAACGCCTTAGAGAAGGTGGGCGGCGAGCTGAACGCCTTCACCAACAAGGAGGACACCACCTTCTATGCCGCCATCCACCGTGACCATATCCGGCTGGCCGTCGACCTGCTGACAGACATCGTGTTCCACAGCGAGTATCCTCAGGCTGAGATTGACAAGGAGGTGGAGGTGATCTGCGACGAGATAGAGAGCTACAACGACTCGCCGGCAGAGCTTATCTATGATGAGTTTGAGAACATCCTCTTCGGAGGCCACCCCCTGGGCCACAACATCCTGGGGCAGGCCGAACAGTTGCGGACCTACACCACCGCCGATGCCCTGTCGTTTACCCGGCGCTACTACCAGCCGGGCAACGCCGTGTTCTTTGCATACGGCAACGTGGACTTTCAGCAACTGCTGAGGCTGCTGTCAAAACTGGACATGGGGCCTGCAATGCCAGTGGAGGCTGACAGCGTGGCAGCGAGTGCGCTGAGCCCCATGAGCGGCGGCGACGTCATTGTCCGCCAGAGGGGTACCCACCAGGCTCATGTGCTGATGGGCTGCCGGGCCTACGACATCAACCACCCACGGCGCATGGCCCTGTACCTGCTGAACAACATCCTGGGCGGTCCGGGCATGAACTCACGCCTGAACCTGTCGCTGCGTGAGCGGCATGGTCTGGTCTACACGGTGGACAGCAGCATGGTGTGCTATGGCGATACGGGACTGTGGACCGTCTATTTCGGCTGCGACCCCGGTGACGTAGGCACATGCCGCCGGCTGGTGCGCCGGCAGCTGGACCGGCTGATGGCGAAGCCGCTGAGCCGCACGCAGCTGAACACCGCCAAGATGCAGATCAAGGGTCAGATAGCCATTGCCTGTGACAACCGCGAGAACTTCGCCATTGACTTCGGCAAGAGTTTCCTGCATAAGGGCACAGAGAAAGACCTTGAGGCGCTGTTCCGCCAGATTGACGCCGTGACAGCCGAGGACATCCAGCAGGTGGCTGCCGACCTGTTTGCGGCAGAACACATCACTACGCTGATTTATCAATAAAGGAGTTAAGGAGTTGAAGGAGTTAAGGAGTTAAGACAATACTTCAAAGGAGTTAAGGAGTTAAGGAGTTAAGACAATACTTCAAGCTACTGAAACCGCAGCCCAAAAAGGAGCAAGACATTTGTCTTAACTCCTTTAACTCCTTAACTCCTTAACTCCTTAAAAATTTAACTCCTAATAAAAAAGAGAAACGAGTTGTGGCAGTCGTTGCCAGCAGCTCGTTTCGAACATGAATATTAATCGTTGATAACAGTTTGAATCGTTCCATCTTCGTTGTAGAAGAGACGCTGAACCTTCAGTGACCGCAGGTGCGTGATGTCGTTAGAAGGTATGCAGTCGTGATAGCACAGATACCACTGGCCCTTGAACTCAACGATGGAGTGGTGGGTGGTCCAGCCAACCACCGGCTCCAGGATGACACCCTGGTAGCGGAACGGGCCGTAGGGCGACTCGCCGATGGCGTAGCACAGGTAGTGGCTGTCGCCGGTAGAGTAGGAGAAGTAGTACTTGCCATTATACTTGTGCATCCATGATGCCTCGAAGAAGCGGTGCGGGTCGCCGGCATTCATGGGCTGGCCGTCCTTGTCGAGAACCACCACGGCACGGGGAGCCTCGGAGAACTGCAGCACATCATCGCTCATGCGTACAACGGCGCTGTTGAGGGCGGCATCGTCGGGACGTGCAAAGAGCTGGGTCTTGTGGTCGGGTGCTGGTCCCAGGTCGATGAGGCCATTGTCGTCGCCGTACTTGCCGGCCACGGGAGCCTGTCCGCCGGGGATGGGCCGCCACCACTGCAGCTGTCCGCCCCAGAGTCCGCCGAAGTAGCAGTACACCTGTCCGTCGTCGTCCTTGAACACGCAGGGGTCGATGGAGAAGGAGCCACGGATGGGCAGCGGCTGGGGCACGAACGGTCCCTCGGGTTTGTCGGCCACGGCCACGCCGAGGCGGAAGACACCGTCGTAGGCTTTTGCCGAGAAAATCAGGTAGTACTTGCCATTCTTCTCAACACAGTCGTTGTCCCACATCTGCTTCTCGGCCCAGGGCACCTGGTCGACATCGAGGATGACACCGTGGTCGGTGGCCTCATCGTTCTCCACGTCGGCAAACGACAGGACATGGTAGTCGCGCATCTGGAAATGTCCGCCGTCGTCGTCGAAGCACTCGCCGGCATCCCAGTCGTGGCTGGGGTAGATGTACAAACGTCCGTTGAACACGTTGGCCGAGGGGTCGGCCATATAGTCATTAGGGAAAAGATAACGAGGTAATTTTGCCATAGTGTTATTTGTAGAGTTTAATGATGTCGTTGACCACCGGCTTCGGCTGATACTGACGGTCGAAGAGCAGCGGATAGCTGGTACGTCCCTTGATGGGCCAGCCGTTCAGCCACGAGTCGCCGTCGCTGATGCCCCAGAGGTTGATGCGGCTGATCTGTGTGCGGTGGCGGTAGTAGATGTCGAAGAGTTGCATCCAGCGGCTGTCCAGCTCCTTGACCTTGTCCTTGGGCATGCCGGCGGCGTAGGGGTTGTACTTCTGCTGGAACTCGAAGTTCTGGTCGACGTTGGCACCGCCGAAGCCCTCGGGATTAGGCAGCACGTTGATGTCGAGCTCGGTAATCATCACCTTAACGCCGCAGGCGGCAAAGGCGTCGATAGACTTCTCGTATTCCGTCAGGTCAGGATAGTCCATGCCGTTATGGCTCTGCATGCCGACGGCGTCGATGCGCAGCCCCTTCTCCTTCAGGCGCTTCACCAGTCGGCAGACGGCCTCGCGCTTGCCCGGCTTGGCCATGGAGAAGTCGTTATAGTAGAGTTCCACGTCAGGGTCAGCCTCATGGGCGGCGCGGAAAGCTATCTCGATGTATTCCTCGCCCAGGAGGTTGTAGAACGGCGACTTGCGGAACGAGCCGTCGTCCTCAATAGCCTCGTTGACCACGTCCCACCCGTGGATGCGGCCCTTATAGTGGCCTACGACGGTCTTGATGTGGCTCACGATGCGCTGGCGCAACACCTCCTTAGAGCAGGGACGGGCGCAGTAGCCGTCGGTGAACATCCAGTCGGGGGCCTGTGAGTGCCATACCAGACAGTGGCCGATGACCTTCAGGTGGTGCTCTTCGCAGTATTTCACGAACTTGTCGGCCACGCGGAAGTCGAAGATGCCTTCGGCAGGTGCCAGCACCTCGCTCTTCATGCAGTTCTCGGCCACGGCGCAGTTGAAATGGCGGTCGATGACAGCATCGGCCAGCGGCACCTGTCCGTCGCTCTGCCACTGGTTGACGGCTGTGCCTATGAGACAGTACTTGCCGATGGCATCTTTCAGTCCCTGTGCCGAAGCGCCGGCCATGCAGCAGGCCAGGAGGGCGGTAAAGAGTGTTTTCTTCATGCTGTATGACGGTATATTACTTGTTACGCGACTCAATCTTCTTGTTGATGTCGTCGATAATCTCGTCGCTCAGTTCGTATTTGGAGATGATGTACATAGCCAGCAGGAGCAGCATGGCGGGAATGATGCACACGAGCCAGCGGATGCCTTCCTGAGCCAGCGGTGTCTGCAGCTCCAGGTCGTTCATGAAGAAGGCGCCGGCGGCATTGCCCACAGACATCATGGCAAAGGCCGTGATGAAGAACAGGGCGATGATGCGCAGGGGACGGTTGCGCAGGAACTCGGTCCAGAGGTCGCTAACCTTCACGTTCTTCGTCTCGCTCTCGTCCATCACTACGCGCTCTTTCGTCTGCGAGAAGCAGAAGATGAGCAGGCTCAGGCCTACGGATGCAAAGATGAGCATGGTATAGAACCAGGCGCTGGAATCCTTGGGCAGGGTGCTTGCCTCGGCAGCAGCCTGGTAGTTGGTCCAGGCCAGTACCCAGCCGGGGATAACGCCGCCCAGGGCCATGCCGGCCTTGAAGAAGATGCCCGTCAGGGCGTTGACGATGCCGCTGATGCGTCGGCCGGTGGTATATTCGCCGTAGGAGATGACCTCAGGGATGAGTGCCCACATATAGCCCGTGGCCACGATGACACCTGTCGACTTGATGAACTGTGCGATGTAGACCAGGGTGATGTTCTCCTTCACCGTGCCCATCTTGCTGATGATGTAGAGCAGCATCATGCCCACGATGGCTACAGAGAGGAAGATATAGAACATGTTCTTCTTGCCCACGCGGCGCTTGATGGACGGCACCAGCGGCATGAAGATAAACGAGGGCAGCGAGCCTAAGCCCATGAACAGTGCCATCTCCAAGGGCAGGTCCTTGTCGGCCATGATGGCCACGAGGATGGGTACGCCTGCCGACACGCACAGGCCGCCGATATTGGCCATGAACATACGTACGCTGGTCAGGATGGTAATCTCGTCGGTATCGCGGGTCAGCGATGAGTTCAGCGCGCCGTAGGGTACATTAATTAAAGTATAAAGCATCGACATGCCCACGTAGGTGATATAGGCATAGGCGATGGAGGGGGCGAAGCCGTCCCAGAAACAGAGTATGGCCAGTATCGTCAGGGGAATGCCGCCTGTTACCAGATACGAGCGGTACTTGCCGAGGCTGGGGTTGTGCTTGTCGACGAAGGTGCCTACCAGGGGGTCCCACAGCACGTCGACCAGTCTGACCAGCAAGAACATGGTTCCTGCCAGGCCTGCCGACTTGGCAGCATCTCCACCGAGCACGTAGACATCGGTGTAGAAGAACAGGAGGTACATACAGATGGTCTGGTAAATCAGGTTCTGTGCCAGGTCGCCGGCACCGAAGCCTATACGCTGGAGCCATGACAGCTTGTAGAAGCCTTTCGACTCTTGCGAGGATGTTGTTGTTTTCATGTCCTTTTGGTTTGATAGCTTTTGGTTTTCAGTGTGCAAAATTACTAATTATTTCCCTTTCGGTAGTCTCTAAATGTTACAGATGCCTTTCTAATTGTTTCATGGCCATAAAAAAGATAGGGAAAGTTACTTTTCGTAAAGCTTTTTTTATGTATTTTTGCAACAGAATTGTCATATCAGAAAAATGAAGAAGGCCCTTACCGTTTTGTGCGCAGTGCTTTTCTGCGCCTTTGACATGTATGCTAAAGTGACGCTGCCCCAGTTGTTTCAGCAGGGCATGGTGGTGCAGCGCGGTAAGCCCATCCCCGTGTGGGGCAAGGCCGATGCCGGCGAGCGCATCGTGGTGACGCTGAATAAGAAGCAGGCAGCCACGACGGCCGCTGCCGACGGACGGTGGCGCGTAGACCTGCCGGCCATGAAGGCCGGCGGCCCGTACACCATGGAGGTGAGAGGTGAGAGGGGAGAGGTGAGAGAGATTGGCGATGTCCTTGTCGGCGACGTGTGGCTCTGCTCCGGGCAGTCCAACATTGATGTCACCGTGGAGCGCGTCTACCCCTGGTACACCAAGGCTATCGATACGTATGAGAATACACAGATACGCCTCTTCCGCGTACAGAACGAGACCGACACCCACGGCGTGCGTGACGACATCAGGCCGACCAGCATCAACTGGAAGCCCGTCAGCAAGCAGAACGCCTGGCTCTTCTCGGCCGTGGGCTATTTCCTGGGGCGCTGTCAGTTTGACAAGACCGGCGTGCCGCAGGGCATCATCGTCAACAGCTGGGGCGGCACACCCATTGAGGCCTGGATATCGGCCGACTCGCTGCAGCAGACCTTCCCCCAGATGATAGACCAGGTGCGTCTCTACCAGAACGATGACTACGTGCGGACGCAGCAGCAGGCCAACGCCCTGATGGGGCAGCACTGGAACCAGATGCTTGACGAGAAAGACCCGGGGGTGAAGGAAGGCTTCACATCGGCTGATTATGACGACTCCCAGTGGGAGCAGGTCAGCCAGTATGCCCAGGACTGGGCGATGAGTGGCGGCCGTGGCATCGTCGGCAGCCTCTGGCTGCGCCAGCATGTCACCATCGACAAGGCCCATGCCGGACAGCCTGCCCGTCTGCTGCTGGGCACCCTCTTCGATGCCGACAAGACCTACGTCAACGGTCGCTTGGTGGGCACGACGGGCTATCAGTATCCGCCACGCCGCTACGACCTGCCCGAGGGTCTGTTGCGTGAGGGCGATAATGTCATCACCGTGCGTTTCATTAATAAATACGGTGTCGTACATTTCATAAAGGAAAAGCCTTACCTCATAGCTTTCGGCGACGACCGCCAGAGCCTGAACCCCCTGCCTCAGGATATTATCCCGCTGAGTGAGACGTGGCGTTTCCACAAGGGTGCCGAGATGCCCGGCTGTCCCAGTGGCGGTGCCTCGCTGCAGAACCTGCCCACCACACTCTATAACGCTGTGCTTCATCCGCTGGCTCCTTACGCCCTGTCGGGCATCGTGTGGTATCAGGGGGAGTCGAACACCGGCAATCCGCAGCCCTACGAACAGCTGCTGACCATGATGATTGGCAACTGGCGCAGTCTCTGGCAGCAGCCCGACCTGCCTTTCGTCGTCGTACAACTGGCCAACCACATGGCGCCGTCTGACGGGCCTCAGAACTCTAACTGGGCCAGACTGCGCGAGGCTCAGCGGTTAGTGGCTAAGAAGATGGGCAACGTGGAGCTGGCCAGTGCCATCGACCTTGGCGAGACCGTCGACATCCACCCGCTGCGTAAGCGGGAGGTGGCCGAGCGTATCAGCCTGTGCTTCGACCGCAGTGTCTATAAGAATAAAAAGGTAAGGCTGATGCCCGAGGTGGTGTCGGCCGTCAGCGACGGCTCTTCCGTGACGCTGACTTTCGACCAGCCGTTGCGCCCCTGTGCTGATCTGTATGAGTTTGAGGTGGCGGGCCAGGATGGCCGTTTCCAGAATGCCACCGCCCGTGCCGATGGCAACCGTGTCATCATCTCATCGCCCGTTGCCCAGCCCTGCCGTGTGCGCCATGCCTGGAAGGACAACCCCATCCGGCTGAATGCCTATGCCGAGACGGGGCTGCCGGTAGGGCCTTTCGACCTCGACCTTCCTTACTAACAGGAAAACACCAATCATGGATAGAAAGGGACAAAAATCTGCAAAAATTAAACAAAAATCTGCTAACGCGCAGCCATTTTTGTAAGATTTTTGAAGATTTTTGTCCCTGAATAGGCTTTATTCTGCAAACGTCCTGAAATACTTCAGACATACGTCACGCCACTCCCGGGCGTTCTCCAGCTGGTGCTGCATGCGCTCGTCCACCTCGCGCCAGCGCTGCTCGTCGATGTATGGCTTACAGTCCTGCCAGGTCTTGCAGAAATCCTCCACCTCGCTGACACCACGGTTGTAGCGGTACTGCATCTCCTCCCACAGCGTGCGACCGCTGTTCATGCGGTAAGTCCAGGGCAGGTGGTGGAACCACAGCAGCAGGTTCTCCGGACACGTCGACGGGTTGTCGTAGAGCGAGCAATAAGGTTCGCGGTACTGGCTGGTGGCGTCGCTGCCCGTGTGGGTGCGGTCGAAGCCAACGCCCTGCTTGTCGGCCTGGTGATAGTAGACGGGACACCACTCCAGCGGGTAGGTCTTGATGAATCCGTCGGGCTCAGGACCGTAATGGTGGTCGAACTTGAAGATATGATGCAGGCCTAACGGCATCATATAGTCTACACAGGCCTCGCGGCTGCGGAGCATCATGCTGAGAACCTCTCCCCCGGGGGAGAGGTCAAAGGTTGCTCTGAGCCACTCTTCCGCTATTTCCTCCGATTTCATAGCAGGGTTCCAAGCCAGTCGGCCAAAGGCATACCAGTTGGCCTGCGAGAAGTGGTGGCCGCACCAGTTGGCATCGTCGCCGATGTTGGCCACGCCGGCAATGCCTATCATGCGCTCAGGGGCGACAAAGCGGAAGAACTCGCGCCACATCGGGGCCAGATAGACCAGATGGCGCGACTGTCCTAGATACTCCTGCGTAATCTGTAGCTCCACCATCTGCGGTGTCTGACGGATGTTGTCGAAGATGGGGGCGTAGGGTTCGCGGGGTTGGAAGTCCAGCGGGCCGTTCTTCGACTGCAGGATGACGTTCTTGCGGAATTGCCCGTCGCAGGGCAGGAATTCCGATACCGCCTGCTTCACACGGTCCTCGCCCTTGTGGTTGGCACCATAGACGAACGAGCGCCACATGATGATGCCGCCAAAGGGAGCCACCGCGTCGGCCAGCATGTTGGCACCGTCGGCATGGCTGCGCTTGTAGTCGCCGGGTCCCGGCTGTCCCTCGGAGTTGGCTTTCACCAGGAAACCTCCGAAGTCGGGAATCATCTTGTAGATTTCCTCAGCCTTCTTCTTCCACCAGCGCCTGACCTGCGGGTTCAGCGGGTCGGCCGTCTTCAGGCCCCCCAGTCCCATGGGCGAGGCGAAGTTCACCGACAGGTAGACACGTATGCCGTAGGGGCGCAGGATGGCAGCAATCTCCTTGGCTTTCTGCAGGTTCTCCCTGTTGAGCTGCCGGGCCGAGGCGTTCACGTTGTTCAGCACCGTGCCGTTGATGCCGATGGAGGCGTTGGCACGGGCGTACTCCCTGATATGCTGTGGGTCGAATGTTGGCCAGAAGATGCTCTTCCCCGCATAGCCGCGCTCGATGGAACTGTCCAGGTTGTCCCAGTGGTTCAGGATGCGCAGTTTGTAGAACGGCTTCGAAGCGCCGCTCTCGCCCCGCAGCAGGGCGTAGGCACCGTAGAGCAGGCCCCTTTCCGTCTTCGCTGAGATGGTGTTTCCCGCAATGAGGTATCCCTCGTCATCGGCCATGGCGGGGTCAATCACCAGTTTCACTTGCTCTCCCGGGTAGTACCGGCGCAGCTCGTCGGCCGCGACGCACGCCGGGCCGTCAACCTTTGCCTTGTTCACCTCGTCATACCTTAACCACAGGCGGCTGCCATCCTCGGCCTGTGCGAGGCCGACGGCTGTCAGTGCCAGCATCATCAGAATAATCTTTCTCATAGTTTTCTGTTTTTAGAGTTTCTAACTGCAAAATTATAAAATAATTATGAATTATGAATTATGAATTATGAATTATTTCGTACCTTTGCATCGAGAAACTACAATAACAAAACAAAACGATATGATGGAAAAACTACTGACGCTGGCTGTGGCAGCCGTCATGGCCGTTCCCACTGGAGCACAAACAGACCAACAACAGAAAATCTTTGTCTATTCCCCCAACGAGCGGGCCGGACTGCGTGTTGCCTTACAGGAAGGAGAGACGTGGCAGGACAAGGGGCAGCTCTGCTCCTCGGACTACGGCACCTGGGGGGCCGAGAAGCGGATGTATCACCCGTCGGTGACCCGTGCCAGTGACGGCACGTGGCGCCTGGTGTTCCAGGTGAACAGCCATTCGCCGCAGTTTGCCGCCGCCTACAGCCGTGACCTGGTGAACTGGCGTCCGCAGGACTATCCCATCATGTCGACCAAGCAGTGTCTGGCGCCGGTGGTCTTCGAGAATCCCGACGGCACCTTCGATATTTACTATAAGTCGGCGGAAGGCAAGCGCTGGACATCGGCCACGCCCAACTTCCGTGACTTCACCCCCGACCGTCCCAGTCAGATTGACGACGATGCCTGGCTGCGCGATACAGCCACGATAGGCGGAAAGCTCTATGAAGGCAATATCTTTGAACTCTTGCCGATGGAATGGACGAAAATTGAGAGTCATTTCAAGAAATGGGGCGAGGACGGGCGGCTGTCAGGCGAGCGTATGCACGACGATGCCAAGAACCCCCTGCTGCCTACCCAGCCCCAGAAGGCTACCCTCACCGTCGACCTGAACCGCCAGAAAGCCATCAGCGACAAGCTCATCGGCATCTTCTTCGAGGACATCAGCTATGCTGCCGATGGCGGCCTGTATGCTGAACTTGTCCAGAACCGCGACTTCGAGTACACCGCCCGCGACCATAAGGGCTGGACGGCTACCACCGCCTGGCACTCGCCACAGCCCCTGAAGATAGCCACTGCCACACCCCTGAGCGCCAACAACCCGCACTACGCCCTGATTGCCACCGACAGCCTCGTTAACGAGGGCTGGGACGGCATCGCCGTGCAGCAGGGGCAGAAGTATGACTTCTCGATGTTCGTGCGCGGCACCAAGAAGTTCGTCATCCAGTTGCTGGCTCCCGACGGTGCCGTCATTGCCAAAGGCAAGCTGAAGGCCAAGGGCGACGGCTGGCAGCGCTATGAACAGGTGCTGACGGCCAAGAGAAGCGAGGCGACGGCACGGCTGGCTATCATCCCGCAGGGCAGCGAGGAGGTGGCTGTCGACATGGTCTCCCTCTTCCCGCAAGAGACCTTCATGAACCGCAAGAACGGCCTGCGCAAGGACCTGGCACAGGCTATCGCCGACCTGAAGCCGAAATTCGTCCGCTTCCCCGGCGGCTGCATGAGCCATGGTCAGGGTCTGGAGAACATCTACCACTGGAACGAGACCGTCGGAGAGCTGCAGGACCGCAAGCCCGACTTCAACATCTGGCACTATCACCAGACGCGCGGCCTGGGCTTCTATGAGTATTTCCAGTTCTGCGAGGATATCGGTGCCGAGCCCCTGCCGGTGCTGGCTGCTGGCGTGCCCTGCCAGAACTCGGCCAACAACGCTCAGGGCATTGGCGGACAGCAGGGCGGCATCCCCATGGACCAGATGCCGGCCTATATCCAGGAGTTGCTCGACCTCATCGACTGGGCCAACGGCGACCCGGCCACGTCGAAGTGGGCCAAGATGCGTGCCGACGCCGGACATCCTGCCCCCTTTAACCTTAAATATATAGGTATAGGCAACGAGGACATCATCTCGACCGTCTTCGAGGAGCGCTTCACGATGATTGCCCGTGCCATCCGTGCCAAATACCCCGACATCAAGATCTGCGGTACCGTCGGACCCTTCCACAGTCCGAGTGCCGACTACCAGGAGGGCTGGGACTTCACCCGCCGCAACCCCGACCTGCAGTACATGGTCGATGAGCACTACTACGAGTCGACGGGCTGGTTTATGCACCACCGCGACTACTACGACGACTACTCGCGCAACGGTGCCAAGGTCTATCTCGGCGAGTGGGCCGCCTCTACCAAGGTGAAGCGCCCCAATGTGGAGACGGCACTGGCTGAGGCCCTCTACCTGACCGATATTGAGCGCAACGGCGACATTGTCGAGATGACCAGCTACGCCCCCATGCTCTGCAAGGACGGTCACAGCAACTGGAACCCCGACATGATTTACTTCTCGAACACCAGTGTGCGCCCCACGCCGGCCTACCATGTGCAGCGCCTCTTCTCAGTACACAGCGGCGACACCTATATCCATTCACAGTTCAGCATTGACAATCAGGCCCTGGCCCACCGCGTCGGAGCCAGCGTTGTACGCGACTCCAAGACCGGCCGCACATACGTCAAGCTGGTGAATGCCCTGCCCTGCGAACTGTCTGTCAGCATACAGGGGCTCACCGTGCCTGCTGCAGCCCGCACAGAGGGAATCCAGGGTAAGCCCGAAGACCAGAAACCGACCATCAGTATCGGCGAGGCCGGCTCACAGATAGTCCTGGCCCCCTATTCATTCAAGGTGATAGAACTATAACTGCTATGAAAAAACTACTGCTTTCTGCGGCTCTCGTCATGGCCGCTACCGTCCTCAGTGCCCGCTCGTGGACACCCCGCCAGGTGAAAGATGTCATTACCCGTGTGAACACCTACTGGCAGCAGAACAACCCTGCCGAGGTGCGCGCCTTCTGGGATCATGCCGCCTATCATACCGGCAACATCGAGGTCTACAAACTGCTTGGCGACCAGCAGATGCTCGACTATTCGCTTCGCTGGGCCGAACATAACCAGTGGCAGGGTGCCAGGGAGAAAGATCCTGCCAAGTGGAAATACAAGAAGTATGGCGAAGGGCAGGACTACGTGCTCTTCGGTGACTGGCAAATCTGCTTCCAGACTTATATTGATCTGTACCTTTTAGAGGAGAGAGGAGAGAGGAGAGAGGAGAGAGTGGCCCGCGCCAAGGAGGTGATGGGCTATGAGGCCGACTCCAGGGCTACCGACTACTGGTGGTGGGCCGACGCCTTGTATATGGTGATGCCGGTGATGACGAAGATGTACCGGCTGACCGGCGACCAGAAATACTTAGACAAGCTCTATGCCAACCTGCTCTACAGCGACAGCATCATGCTTGACGCAGAGACCGGACTCTACTTCCGCGACGGCAAGTACGTGTGGCCCAAGCATAAGTCGGCCAATGGGCGGAAAGACTTCTGGGCGCGTGGCGACGGCTGGGTGCTGGCCGGACTGGCCAAGGTGTTGCAGGACATGCCCGAGACATACGTCCGCCAGCCTTTTTTCGTAGAGAAGTACACGCGGCTGGCCCGTGCCGTGGCCCGCTTGCAGCAGAAGGAGGGCTACTGGACACGCTCCATGATGGACCCGCAGCATGCCCCCGGTCCTGAGACCAGCGGCACGGCATTCTTCACCTACGGCTTGCTGTGGGGCGTCAACCACGGCTACCTTTCCAAGAAGGAGTTTGCTCCCGTCATTGCCCGTGCCTGGCGCTATCTCACGGAGACAGCGCTGCAGAAGTCGGGCAAGGTGGGCTATGTGCAGCCCATCGGCGAGCGTGCCATCCCCGGTCAGACCGTCGACCAGAACAGCGAGGCTAACTTCGGCGTGGGTGCCTTCCTGCTGGCAGCCTGCGAATACTGCAGGTATCTGGAGGGCAGATGACCTTTCGCTAATATTTTATAATCACTGAGCGCTTGCTCAGGGTAGACGTAGTAGGAGAGCCGACGATGGTGACCCGCTGGGCGGGGTCGTCGCTGTCGGTGCCGTTGTCGCAGGCCCAGCTCTTGCTGACCTTGACGGTGAACGAGCCGCCGCGGACGATGATGCCCGTCGAGCTCTTCACGCCCTTGGGTTTCCCTATGTTGTTAGACCCCGTGGTGGTGACGGTCAGCGTGCCCCCATACATGTCAACGTTCTCGTCGCAGTTGATGCCCTTGCCGCCGTCGCCGCTGCTGTTGATGGTGATGGTACCGGCATTGATGGTCAGCAGGCTGTCGCTCTTGATGCCGGCGCACGAGGTGGTGTCACTCACGCCGTCGGTGGTTTCAATCTTGCAGTCGCCCGTCGTGGTGATGGTTGTTGTGCCGCCGTTGAAGGTGGTGCGGGCATCGCATTTGATGCCGCGAGCCCCCGGGGCACTGACGCCGATGGCCAGCGTGCCGCCATTCATCGTAAACCCGTCGTTCACCTTGATGCCGTTAGTGCCCGTGTCGGCAACGTTGATGCTGACGGTGCCGCCGTCGAAGACGATATAGTCATCGCTGGCGATGCCGTTCTTGGCATGGCCGTTGACCGTGAGCGAGCCTGTGCCCTGGAAGTATATCTGCCCCTCGCTGAAGAGCGTTCCCTTCTGGTCGAAGGTCTGTTCGGTGTAGGTGGTGCCGTCAGTAAGTGTGCTGGCGGTGTTGGCAGGCAGCGTGACGACAAACGTCTTGCTGCACTGGTTGTTGATGGCCGGACCCTCAGGGTTGGTGAGTTGGAGATTGTTCAGCACGATGCCCAGCTTCTTCCAACTGTAGATGATGAGTGAGCCATTGGTGCTGGTGCCGCTCAGTGTCAGTTGCAGAAACTTGTTCGTGGCCGAGGTGACGGTGACCTTGCCGCCATCGGTGCTGACGTAGCCGTAGCTGTCGCCGGTGACTGACACGGCTGAGCCGCTCCACGTGATACCGATGCGGATGGTGTCGGTGGCTGTCAGGTCGGCAAAATCCTCGTCCCATGAGTATTGGTCATCGTTGGTGCAGGCTGTCATGGCGGCGGCCATCAGGAGTATGGACAGAATCTTCTTCATCGTGGTCTAAAATTTAAGTTTATAGCTGAGTCCTATCATGTGGCTGTTCACGTCGTTGTCGTCGTCGTTGCTGTTGACGTTCTGGTAGCGGTAGGTGAGCGAGAAGACATGCTTCTTCTGATACTTATAGTCGATGCCTATCTGATAGCGCATCTTGTCGATGCCCTTATCGGTGTTGAACATCTCGACGTTGGCAAACGGGTCGAATTTCCAGTGTGGAATATCGTAACTCAGCTGCAGACGGCTGCGCAGCACATTCTTGCCCTTGCCCTTGACAGATGTCCAGGCCTCGTCGTCGAAGTCATACTTCTTGCCTTCGGCCTCAGGGCGGTAAGTGTACTGCCAGCGCTCACGCAGACTGACGTTCAGCCGTCCCCAGTCGATATTGCCCGTCAGACTGACATTAAACCGGTGACGCATGCCCCAGTAGGAGGGTGTCCACTTGTTGGGCCGCAGTCCGTCGCTTTTCAGGTCCAGCTCCTCTTGGTTATTGTCATAAAGCAGCGCGTAGCCTGCCGAAGCTTTCAGGCCCCTGATGATTTTATACTCAGCGTTGAGACCGGCACTCCAGCGGTCGGCAGTGCGCGAATTGTTGCGGGTGCGGAACTCGCCCTCCACGCCAAGGTTCCATTTCTTCGACAGTTTTTTCTCTGCTCCCAGTTCGTACCACGTGCCAAAGTCGTTGCTTTGGGCTTTAGTCATCGTGGTGAGGGCGAAAAGGCTGCAAAGGATGCAAATCAGTTTTCTCATTGTCTTGCGGTTTTGTAATCTGCGTGCAAAGTTATATAAAAAGGAATGTTTTTCAAAAACCTTTCAGTGAATCTTCTGTTTTTTTCAGTGAATTTTTGTAACTTTGGCTTCGCCGAACTTACATAGCACTCGGCAATGAAAAGAAAATGAACTTTTCTTTTGCATTGCTCTCGTTTTTTCGTAACTTTGCAAGAATTCTCAGCTTTTCTTTATATACAGGCAGTTTGGGGGATTGAAGGAAAATGGGGTTACGAATTGGAGACCGTTCTATTTTTAGAATATCAAGGTTGTCGGGAATGATGAGGTTATTACGAGCGAGATAGCGTAAATCGTTGATATTGCGCCTATTTGCAGTCATTTGCGCTTTTGAGATTCTTTCGGATTGGAAAGAATGTTGAGCCTGTTCCGTTACCTAAGTGTTACCTTGGTTACCGCGTTTGGTAACTGGTAACACTTGGTAAAAACATGGAAGTCTGTACGAGAATTCCAACGACTCGGAAAAACATACATATTCTGGCATATTTTGCACGGCTGGGGACGCTCTGAGAATGTATAACTTTGCACCCAAAAACTCAGAAGCGTATGAAAGTAAGCAAATTCAAGGTGTTGCTCTACCTTAAAAAGAGCGGATTGGACAAGCAGGGGAAAGCACCTATCATGGGACGCATCACCCTCAATAACTCAATGGCACAGTTCTCATGCAAACTGTCCTGTAATCCCAAGTTGTGGAACTCTCGTTCTGGCAGGTTGGACGGTAAAAGCAAAGAGGCGGTAGAGACGAATGCCAAGATTGAGCGCATCCTGCTGTCTGTCAATACCGCAGTGGATAATCTCATCAAACGCAATGTGGACTTCACGGCTACGACAGTCAAGGAAATGATGCAGGGAAGTGTCAACAGACAGGTGACGCTTCTACAAGTGTTCAACATCCTGCTTGAAGATACGAAGAACCGTGTAGGCATAGACAGAACTCCTGCTACCTATACCTGTATCAGACAGGTAAAGGACTCACTTGCAGAATTCATCCCTGCAACATATGGGGTCAGCGACATGGCTTTCGGGCAAATGACCAACCAGTTCATCAGTGACTATGAGCATTTCCTGATTGACGGACAAGGCAAAAAGGAAGCAACAGCTCACAAGCATTTCACTTATCTGAAACAGGCTTGTCATAGGGCATATAAGGACGGACTGACGGATAAGTACCTCTTTGCTCGCTATAAGGAGCCGACTATACCGAAGAGAACACCACGAACCATCACACCAGAAAACTTTGAGAAGATAGTCAGTCTGGAAATTCCTTCAGATAAACCATCACTCATGATCTCACGTGACCTGTTGCTTATAGCCTGCTACACGGGTATGGCTTATATTGATGCTGTATCAGTTACACAAAACAACCTGTCATACGATGAGCAAGGAAGCTTGTGGTTGAAATACAAGCGAAGGAAAACGGGAGTACAGGCAATTGTAAAACTGATACCAGAGGCCATTGAACTGTTCGACAAGTATAAGGATGCTGGACAGCCTACACTGATGCCCCGCCAGAACTATGCCTTCCTATTGAAGAACTTGAAGAAGATAGCAGAAATGGCAGGCTGCACACAGCCAATCAGCCACCACATGGGAAGGCACTACTATGCCTCAATCCTCACACTTTCCAATGACGTGCCGATAGATGTCATCAGCAAGATGCTTGGTCACACGAATGTGAGAATGACACAAGTCTATGCAATGGTGACACAGGACAAACTCTTTGAGGAAGCCGACAAATTCTTTGAAGCAACCAAGGACTTTGTACTAGTGCTCAATGCTAACAGCAAAAAGTCGTAAACAAGCAAAGACAATAAATAATAGCAATTATGAACAGAAGTACATTCAGACTGATGCCCTATATCAATAGGGCAAAGACAAGAACAGACGGGACAACCGCAGTTTTGCTCAGAATCACCATCGACGGCAGGAAAACTGTCATGACAACGGATTTCAGATGTCGTCCCGAACAATGGGAGGCCAAGCGTGGCGTAATTCTCTCCCCAGTGAAAGATGCCAATGCCCTTCGTGAGTTCATCAAGAAAGCAGGACAGACATACCAAAGGCTCCTCAACGAACAGGGTGTTGTCAGTGCAGAACTGCTGAAAAGTCACCTCAACGGCACCATCCAGCCGATACGCACACTGATGGAAATGGCAACAGAGGAACTGGAGCGAATCAAGGTTAAGAGTGCTGGCACAGCATCAAACGGTTCCATCAAACTTGCCAAGTTCAAGAACAAGTGCCTGAAAGAATACTTGATGAGCATTGATTGTGAGGATATGCTCCTTGCTGACGTAACCCTTCAATTGGGGAAAGACTACCACATCTATCTCAGACAGAAGAAGCATCTCTGCCCAGCGACTGCCAATGACTGTCTGGCATGGTTGAGCCGCCTTGTATTCTTGGCAGTTGACAAGGAGATATTACGCTCCAATCCGTTGGAGGACATCGAATATGAAAAAGTAAAGCGTAATGTGGAAATCCGCTATCTGACCCGTGAACAGGTAAAAATGTTGCTTGCCCATCCGTTTCAGCAGCGGCAGATGGAACTGGCAAGGCACATGTTGCTTTTTACAGTATTCACGGGACTGGCTTACGTTGACCTGACAAGACTTCGCCCGGAACACATCCAGATTGATGCGAAAGGCAGGCGATTCATCCGTAAGTGCCGTCAGAAGACGGATGTGGAAACCTTTGTACCATTACATCCCATAGCAGAGCAGATTCTTGCACTTTACAACACGACGGACAATAGCAAACCCGTATTCCCCTTGCCACCATATGCCAATTACAGACTATACAAGGAGTTTGTGGCTATCGGTATCTTCCTCGGACTTGACCGCAATCTCTCGCATCACGATGCCCGCCACACGAATGCAACCTTGTTAGTCTCAGCAGGTGTAAACATGGAGAGTGTTTCCAAGATGATGGGACACTCCAGCATCAAGAGTACACAGAAGTATGCACAGATTACGGTTAACCGAATCTCTCAGGAGATGGATAGGCTCATAGAGCGTAGAAAAGAAAAGGAGCAACAGACAAGTGAATCCTTAAAATGACAATAACTATGGCAACAGCGAACTTCTCAATAATCCCGAAAGAAGTCTTTGAGCGAGGCATCATCAGAATGACAGAGGGTGGTATAGTGACAATGCCCGACAAGGACGTTTGGATGACGGTTGACGAAATAGCAGACATGCTTTTCGTTTCATCAGCCACCGTGTTTCGCATGATACGCTCTATATATAATAAAGGTATCGCGCACGAAGAGGACACTCACGGCTCTTTCCGTCTGTTCCCCTATCATCCGAACTGGAACATAGACGTGTACAATCTTGAAATGGTTATCCGTCTGGCATACGCCATCGACAGTGACAATAGCCGCAAGTTCCAACAGTTCATTATGAACCGACTAATGGACAGACCGATGTACGAGAATGTATGTATCACCATCCCTATGGATGATTTCCCCAAAGAGTGATAGAACAATGAAGAAAGGCAGCGAACATCCTACTTGGAATATCCGCTGCCTTTTCCTCATAAGGAAAGTTTACTTCTGTGCTGGCACATAGTTCCGTTGCAAAAGTTCCTCCAGATCTCGTTCGCGGTAGAGTATCTTGCCACAAAGCAACACGTATGGTAGCAACCCTTTCTGCCGATACGTGAACAATGTATGCCTGCTGACTTTTAGAAATTCTGCCACTTCTCGGTCGCAAATCCACCTGTCACCATTGAGCAAGGGACGATAGTCCTTGAAAGTTTCCTTTGAATTCAATAATTCGTCAAGGCATTGAAGTAACGAGCCATCAAATCACTAATGCATTCAAGTGTTGACAATTTAGTGCCTTGACGGTTTGGCATTCTAATGACCTGAAACTTTAGTGCTTCAAGTAGTGGAAATATTGATAATTCAATACATTCATGAACTCATGCATTCACGAAAACATGACCTCTGACGGCATTTGTCTGTAAAGTGGCTGCAAGTGGCGGTTGATGGTTATTGCCCAACCGGATTTGTCGCAGTACCTTTGCAACCGCAAAAAAACTAAAGGCAACTGTGATAGATAGAATAACCTACAATATGCAGCATCCGTTTGAAGAGCGGATTATTATGTTCGCCAGAACATAGCAAGGTATGTCTTCTGCTGCACGAAACTTCGTTTGCAGCACAAAACTCCTTGCTCTGCCGAAGGCTGTGGCTGACCTCCAAAGTCGGTCTGCCTATCCAAACTTGCAGTTTGCAATGATTCTATAAAACGACAGTAATGTACAACCAAATAAAAAGAAGTATGACAAACAATAAAAGCAAAGGTGGGAGAAATCCCAAGTTAGACCCAGCAACAAACCGCTATTCAGTGAACTTCAGTAGTGAAGAAGATATGCGCTTTATAAAGATGTTTGACCGTTCTGGCATGACAAGCAAGTCAGCATTCATCAAGGCGCGAATCTTTGGAGAGCCATTCCATGTGGTGACATTCGACAAAGGTCAGCATGAATATTATGCCAAGTTGAGCGACTTTCATGCTCAGTTTCGTATGGTTGGAAACAACTACAACCAGACCTTGAAAGAGTTGAAAAGCCATTTCTCTGAACGAAGAACAATGGCACTTGTATGTAAGTTGGAAAAATACATGATGCAGTTAGTGCAGATTATACAAAAAGTCGTTGAGTTGACAAACGAATATAAGAATACTGTGAAATAAACTTGAACGGCTTGAAGATGATCAAGGCGATTTATTGACGATTATGTCTATTTTTGATACAAAATAGACAAATTTCTTTATTTCTTTCAATGAATATGGGAAATATTTTGTATATTTGTACCCAAATTACAATACTGAATATATGGAGCGTAAACTTATAAATAGGATTCGCGTTGTTTTGGCAGAGAAGGATATGACGAATAAACAACTTGCAGAACTTGTAGGTAAGGATCCTGCTGTGGTTTCCAAATGGGTCACGAATAAGACGCAACCTAACGTTGAAACACTTATCCAAATAGCTAATGCTTTGGAAGTAAGTGTCGATGAATTATTAAGAACAGATAATACAAATAGAAGCGATGCTAATAGATAACAAAGTTAATAGATACCCAGATTCAGGTTTCAATATAAGAACGGTTTGGGATTTTATCAATGAATTTTCAGGCACCAAGTCTGGGCAGATAGGTCATTTGGACATTGTCACAGGCTATTTTACCTTACGTGCTCTTAGCAAACTATATCACGAAGTTCCAGAAGAGGATCATTTCCGCATCGTTTCTTCTGAGATGGTTATGCAGGAAGATGACAAAAACCATATTATCAATTTGTTGAATGGCGATACAGGAATAGAGACAACACTAAATCTGGATGAGTATGCTCGCGATGCAAAAGCATTCTTACAGCGTAACAATGTGCAGATAAAGGCCATAGTCAATGCCTTCTGTCATGCCAAGGCATATATGTTCAGGAATGATAATCCTCGTAATGATAGTTTCTATCTGACAGGGAGCAGCAATCTGACAGATGCCGGGCTTGGCCTGAAGGCTACTTCAAACATTGAATTGACAATGGGAGACCCTGTTAAACTAAGTGACAAAGACTATCAAGAAGTATGCGCTTGGTTTGAGGATATTTGGAAGATGGCAGCTGACAAGATGCCAGTGAACCCGTCAAATCCTAAATCAGAGAAAATGAGCGTAAAGGATTATTTCATACAAAAGATAGATGACTACTTTCGCAAGTATACTCCTGAGGAAATCTACTATAAGATTTTGTTCGAACTATTCAATGCTGACATTGAATTAGATAGTTCCATAGAACATCGACAAGACATGTCGTTGCTCCAGACGAGTGAAATCTGGAAAACACTTTTCAACTACCAGCAAAAAGGAGTTATCTCGCTCATTAAGATGCTTCGTAAGTATAATGGAGCTATCTTGGCTGATGCTGTTGGTTTGGGAAAAACCTTTTCTGCTCTTGCTGTTATTAAATATTTCCAGACACAGAATTACGTTACAGTATTGCTTTGTCCCAAGAAGTTGGAACATAACTGGACACAATATCTGAAACGGCATGGTTCTCGCTTTGACAAAGACGAGTTTGACTATATTGTACGTTTCCACACCGATTTGCAAAATGACCGTTTGCAGAATTCATACGATGATGCGCCACTCAGTTGGCTACAGTCTAGAAAGAAGGTCTTGATTGTCATCGATGAAAGCCATAATCTGCGTAACGAGAAATCAGGACGCTATCAGGAACTGCTGACTCGTCTCATTCAAAACGTCAATCCTGACAGCGGACGTGATGTAAAGGTACTGATGCTTTCTGCAACTCCAATCAATACAGGATTGAACGATGTAAAAGGCCAATTCAATCTGATTGGTCATGGCGTTGACGCTGCATTTGACAAAGACGAGTTTGGCGTGGAATCGCTGAAGAATCTTTTTGCTGATAGCCAACGGAAATACACGCAATGGTGCAACGATCCCAATCGCACCATCGGCTCGTTTATCTCTATGCTGCCACCAAAGTTCTTCAATCTGACGGACAAGTTAATTGTGGCCCGAACAAGAAAACTCATAGAGAATACTTTAGGCGAAGACCTTGGCTTCCCAGAAAAAGAGAAGCCAGAGAATGTATACCAAGGAGTAGATCATTTTGGCAAATACCATACCACAGAAGAAATCTATGCAGCATTTGATGCCCTCAGCCTGACTGCCTACCAGCCTAGCCTTTTCCTGCATGAAAGTAGGAAAGAGGCGGCAAAGGAGGCAGCTAGCGATTGGGAAGACAATGTGAACCGTGAGCGTTTCCTTGTTAAAATGATGGGTATCTTATTTATGAAGCGCTTGGAGAGCAGTTGGCATTCATGTCTGACGACCATTAGGAAAGTGCTTGAAGTACACGAGCAAACGTTAGCCAAAGTTGTTGCATTTAAGGAGCATAAAACAAATGGCTCTGTTGACGTAGACATTCCTGATGAGGACGAGAACTTTGATACCGACGACCAGTTTACGCTTCGTAAAGGAACCATCAATCTTGCCGAGATGAAAAATCTTGGTGGATTTGAGCGTGGCCTCCGTATGGATGTCAACAAACTAAAAGCCATCTGCGAAAGTCTTGAAACTTTTGCTGAAGATTATAAAAATGGTTTTGAGCAGGATTTGAAACTTGAAAAGTTAATTGACATTCTTCTTCGAAAGCAAGAGAGTGAAAACAAGAAGGTTGTTGTCTTCACAGCATACGCAGATACTGCCAAGTTTATTTACGACGAACTCAAAAAGCGTGGATTCGCTCGGATTGCCTCTGTTTCAGGGCAAGAGATACAAACCACAGGCAAACATTGCACAACTAATTTCAATGAAGTGCTACAGAGTTTTGCGCCCTACAGCAAACTATATAAGGAATTGGACTGGAGTGATCTCTTCGAAGATGCAAAACTCAGCCGTGAGGAATATTACGATGACAACAAACGCCGTTGGAACGTACCCTACAACTTGTGGCGACAATTCATCATGCAGTATCGTCCCCGCTTTGCTTCTTTGCTTAATGACCCCATTGACATCCTTATAGCAACAGACTGTCTTTCTGAAGGTCAGAACTTGCAAGATGCCGATATGCAGATTAACTACGACATCCATTGGAACCCAGTTCGTCTCATTCAACGCTTTGGACGTATTGACCGTATAGGTTCGCCCAATAAGTCAATTCGTTGCGTCAATTTCTGGCCCGCCAAGTCATTTGAGGATTATCTCCACTTGGAGACTCGTATCATGAACCGTATGGTTGCCATGAATCTGGTAGGCTCAGAAACCCAGCAACTGAACGACGCATACATAAAGATGGAAGCAGACAATCCCTTGCAGGACAAGAATGCCGATCGGCTGTTGGAAGAGTTAAAGAACAACAGCATCTCTGACATTGAATCACCTCGTACACTCTCATTAAAAGATTTCTCTTTCGAGGTCTATCGTCAAGACCTGATAGATTATTTCGAGAAGAACAAAGAGGTATTCCGCAAGATGCCCAACGGCATATTCTCAGGCTTTAAATTCGATGACAATCTGTTCCAACAAATGCCCGAAAGCCTGGTGGCCGTTGTTGGCTATCCACACAGAGAGCAAGGAAGTAAGAAGAGTTATTCTGAAATCTATCTGATGTGCCAGCCTGTTGATGTAAACCTACCCACAACCTGCCAAGAATTGAACCGTGCGGAAGTTTTGGAATTCCTTCGTCAGAACAAGCACCAAGAACGCTTTGTTCCCGAATGGATAGAAACCAACAACACAGAGCGTTTGCAACGCCTTTCGTCCATTATCCAACAGTGGATGGAGTCAAAAGTGCCGCAACAGGCTACGGCTGCTATCCTGCAAATTGCACAGTCAAGAAAAGGTGCATCAAGACCAACGGTACAAGACAAGAACGCCCAATTATTGGAAGAGAAATTCAAGAAAGAAAACTTCGACCTGATAGTGTGGGAGTATGTTAGTAAATAAAAAGGTAGTTATATGAAAGCAATACTGAAAGGCTTCACCGTAAAGCCACTGTTCAATGCCTGTGCAGCGATGCTTGAACATCTGCATATCCAGTTCAATGAAGTGACACGTACTCCTGTCCCTTTTGCAAGTCTCTATTCTACGCCATTGACCAAGGCGCTACAGGAGGTAATGACGAAGGTCGAGAACACCTATTTCATTGGAACAGTAGATGAGGCTTCACTAACAGGACACGTAGAAACTAAAGATGCTGCTGATGTTACCTATGAGGCATCAGAAGGCCGCTATGCTGGCATGATGATTTTTGCAGTAAACATCAACATGGGTGAATCGTTGACCCGAACAGAGATGGCAACCCTCACTCGTGGCTTCAATCGCATTGCTGCTGCCCAACCTGTCATTCTCTTTATCAAGTATGGTCATGAGTTGGCATTAGCCACCTGTGAGCGCAGTGACTACACCCAGCAATGGCGTGACGGTGAGAAACTTGGCAAGGTTAGCATCCTGCGTGGCATTAACTGTGAACAGCCACATCGCGGACACCTTGACATCCTGGAGTCTATCGGAGATAAGGCCTATCCCACTTTCGAGGAACTTTACAAGCATTGGATGCAGGTATTTTCTTCCGAACTGCTTACCAAGAAATTCTACTCAGAACTTTCCGACTGGTATGCTTGGGCAGTGCAGGTGGCCCGTTTCCCAAACGACCTCCGAACATCAGAGGACGATGAGAAGTTTAACCATGAGAGTTGCATCCGTCTCATTACCCGTCTTATCTTTGTCTGGTTCCTCAAACAGAAACGTCTCATACCTGAGGAGTTCTTCAACGAGCGATATATCCATGAGCACTTTATTGAAGAGTTTAATCCTCATGAGCGAAAGACGCTGCTCTACGATGCGGAACAGAGTAAATACTATCGACTCATCCTGCAGAATCTCTTCTTTGCCATGCTCAACTGCCCCATCACGGCAGAAGGCAAAGAGATTCCCAACAACCGCCGCTTCCGTGGTGACGGTCAGGCAGGCTTTAAGCGTGATGGTTACAACGTCAACAACCTGATGCGCTATAAGGCGGATTTCAAGTCGGGTGGTGCCGAAGAGTTTGTAAATATGGCTAATAGTCATGTGCCGTTCCTCAATGGTGGTCTTTTCGATTGCTTGGACGAAAAACCTCATTTTTACTATGATGGTTTTTCTGAGCGCAAGGAGTCACTCGAACAACTCTATTTGCCCGACTGGCTCTTCTTTGGTGACGAGGTGGGACGCAGCGTTGACCTCTCACAGTGGTATGGTGATGCGAAAAAGAAGAAAGTGTCTGCTCGTGGCATCATCGACATTCTGAAACGCTATAATTTCACCATTGAAGAAAACACACCGCTCGACCAAGAAGTGTCACTTGATCCCGAACTGTTAGGAAAAGTTTTCGAAAACCTGTTGGCTTCTTACAACCCCGAGACTAAGACTTCCGCCCGTAAGCAAACTGGATCGTTCTATACCCCTCGTGAGATTGTGCAGTATATGGTGGACGAGAGTTTGATAGCTCACTTAAAGCGTACCTGTGGTGATGAACTTGAAACTGAATACCGCAAGTTGCTCAGTTATTCTACGGATGAAACAACTTTAGACGAGAAACAGCGTCATCAAGTGATGCAAGCCCTCTACAACTGTCGTGTGCTCGACCCTGCCTGCGGTTCTGGAGCCTTCCCGATGGGTGTACTCCAACAGATGGTGCATATCCTGCGACAACTCGACCCCACTAACGAGATGTGGAAGGACTTTATGATTGACCTCGCCATTGAGCAGTCACGTAAGGCATTCTCTGCTGATGCCGAGGAAGAGCGTAAGGCAAGGTTGGCTGACATCGAAGAGGCATTCAATCAGAATATCAATGACCCCGACTACGCCCGTAAACTCTATCTCATAGAGCACTGTATCTACGGCGTTGATATCCAGCCTATTGCTGTTCAAATCAGCAAACTCCGCTTTTTCATCTCTCTCGTGGTTGACCAGAAGCCTACCACTGATGCTGCACATAACTTCGGCATCCGTCCATTGCCGAATCTTGAATCGAAGTTTGTTGCAGCCAATACGCTTATTCCCGTGGAGTACGACGGCTCATTGGTGGAGTCTGCCCCAGAGGTGATTAAGCATAAAGAGCGGCTGAAAGAACTAAACCATAAAATATTCCTTGCCAAGCGCAATGTGGACAAGCAACGACTGAAAGCGGAAATCAAAGAAACGCGCAAGGCTTTAGCCAAGGCTATTGAAGACACAGGCTTTGTTGGTCATAGCGAAGCCGAACTCCTTGCCAGTTGGGATATGTTCAACCAAAATGCCTCATCCTCTTACTTTGATGCAGAGTGGATGTTTGGGGTAAAAGGTGGATTTGATATTATAATAGGAAATCCACCATATGTATTACTACAAAATTCTTCCATCCCCTCTAATATCCAAAAGTTCTATTTAACTCATTACAAAAGTGCACAATATAAAGTGGACTTATACCATCTGTTTATGGAATATTCATGCTCTCTGTGTTCAAAAGCAGGGGTAATAACATTAATCACACCTATATCATTCTTAATGAATGAGCACAATGAAAAGTTGCGCCAGATATTAAATTCGCAAACGTCAATTCTCTGGATTGTAAGGTTCCACATTCCACTTTTTGAGAATGCATCGGTAGATAACGCAATATTTATTGGTCAAAAAAGCAAAAAGGTAAACCACTTTGTTAAAGTTTTCGATGTTGAGGCTTCTGTTGAGAATATTCTTTTGCCATCATTCTTTGAATATAGCCAAGAGCTTATTCAAGCTCCAAAATTCTTTTTTGAGTTTGATTTTTTGGGAAACACTTACGAGAACGAAATCATTAAGAAGATGGATAGTTTTCCATTCCTTAACACATTTGCATCAACATATTTCGGAATTCAAACCTTCGATAGAAAGTTATATGTAGCAGATTGCCAAACCAATTCACACTATGTGCCTGCCGTTGATGGGGTAAATGTAAAGCACTACTGTCTGTTGCCTAATACAGAATATGTTGATTTCAGGCCAGAAGCCATAAAAAGTGGTGGTAATCCAAGCGTATATTCAAAAGAGCGTATATTGGTTCGACAAATTGGAGAATACCCTGATGGCTGTCTATGCCCTCCAGGGGTATATACAATGAATACAATTTACAATATTTATTTAAAAAACGGATTAATAGAATTAAGATATTTACTTGGAATTATCAATTCTAAAGTGATTCATTATTATTGGAAAATTAGATTCTCAGATTCAAAAAAAACTTTTCCAAAGATAAAGAAGCGCCCTTTGGAGTCGTTGCCAATAGCCAATGCAAGTGAAGAGATTAGACAGCGAATAGTCAATCTTGTGGACTGCATTCTAAAAACGAAGGTGAAAGACTCTGCTGCCAACACGAAAAGCGAGGAGGACAAAATCGACTTCCTCGTCTATCACCTGTACGGCCTGACCTACGATGAAGTTCTCATCGTAGACCCAGAGACTCCAATCACACGAGAGGAATATGAGAAGTTAAACAAATAAGTATCATAATATTATGGAAAGAACTAATTATGCGCTAATTTCTGCACTTTATTCGAATAGCAATCATGGATTGTATTCGGATATATATTTCCCTATTATAAAATATGCTTTAACCTTCATCTTTTCTAAACGCGAAGAAAGCCATCCGTATTGTAGTGCTGATGAAATACACAATTTTATCGTAGATAAATTTGGTATAGCTATTCCACATATAGTTATATCTAAGTCAATATTAAAAATAGATGCTCAAAGATGGGGGAATATCAAATTGAATGTGTATGAAAATGGTGATACATTCCAGATTCAAAGTGCATCATATGATAGTGACGAGGAGAGTATTAATGAGCGAGAAAGAGCTTTCTCTGATAAAATTAGTATTTTAGAAGCCAAATATAAAGAGTTTTTAGAACGAGAAGGCTCAACGGATGATGGGATTTCCTTCATTCAGTTCATTTCTGATAATACAGATGACATATTAGGATATTTTGAAGAACAAGACACTTCTAAAGTCGATGAAAGGTATGCAACAATGGTTTTCTTTTTGCAATATCTAAATGATTATGAAAAGGATTTATATCAAGTTGCAAATCAGTTGTTTTGGGGGTCTGTAATCGCAGGTTTCCTGAAAAGTGACAAACCACATGTAGAAGAAACTGAGGATGGAATAAAAGCCGAGTATTTCCTTGATACATCTATTGTCATGGGAGTGTTGAAACTATCAACGCCTCAACGTGAAACATATTCACAGGAGGTTTGCGATATTATAAATGCTGCAGGAGGCATATTGCGTGTAAGCCCGATGACAATAGATGAAATATCATATATTTTGCAGTCTGTTGAACAAAACGGCCCCAATCCCTTAACAGATATTGCCTCTGCATGTGAAAGACGAAAACTTGAGGCAAATGAATTGGCGCAAATACGTCTAACATTGCCAACAGAGGTTGAGAAAAATGGCATCAATGTTTTTCCTCAAATGAGCCCTTCAGAAAAACAAAAGATAATACAGAATTATCAGGGGAAAAAAGTTACAAGACTTTTAGGGGAATCGAGAACAAAGAGGCCTACTTCATACAGTAGTGATAACTATAGGGAGATACATGACGTTTTCATGGATAATTATATCAAGGAAAGAAGAGCGAAAAAGGGCAATGATAATCATGTATTCTTTCTTACAGCAAACAGGGATTTGATAGCGTTTTGTAAGACGATGCATCCCACTGTAGATTATATGAAATCAACGGGCAAGGTCATTCTTGAACTATGGATGCATAATACAAAGCCTGTAGATATTTCTGGGTGTTTGCTTACAGAGACAATGGCGCGATGCCTTGATTTACATAGCACAAGAGTCCGCAATAAGATTGCAGAGGTATCGCGTCTCTACAATAAGACAAAGAGTGATTTCAATGCCGATGTATATAAAGATTTCATAAAGAAACTATATAGTCGTGCAAAGCATGTTATTCAAGCGGTTGAAGTGGATCCAGATGAACTTGTAGAAGGGGAATTTGGAAAACTTATAAGAGATGCTGTGGCTGCTGATAATCTTGCATACAATAAAGAAGTTGCTAAGGTTCGTGATGAGAATGCAATGTTAAATAAAAACATAGCATCAAAAGATGAAGAGATTAAAAATAAGGCAGAAAAAGTTGAGTTGCTGACAAATGAGAATGAGAAGAAACAAAAAGAAATAGATATTATAACTAAGGATAGAGATAGACTTTCTTGTGAATTAGAAAACAAAGAAAATGAGCGTAAACGGATTGAAGAAGAAAAACAAAAAGAATCTACTGCCAAGCAAAAAGCAGAAAGGATAAACTCATTATACCAAAGGAGGGACGAATTAAAAAAACTCATAGATCACGCAAAAGCAGATATATTACCATACGAAAAATCATTGGAGAAAGCTTTTTGCAATTGGCAACCCTGGCTCTTCTATATATTGGGAGGGATTTGCATTATTTGCGTTGTTGCATTGTGGATATTGTCATTATTGACAAATGTTTTAAGTACGTCCTTAGACGAGGATAAAAAAACATTAAGTTTAGTTTTAGTCCCAATTGGAGCACTTCTTGTCGGAATTGGGCATCATTATAACAGTTCGGATTCTATAAACAGAAGAAAAGAATCTACAAAACGGAGGTGGTTAGAGAAAAAAGAGAATACCAAGTATACAATTCTTCAAGAAGATTTATCTTGCTATAAAGAAGAACTAAAATCTATAGAGGATGAACTTAAAAAGCAAATGGGTAATGACAAATGAAACAACAACTAAGAAACATATTAGGAATACCCATTAAAACTCCATTGGAGTATTGGATAAAATATTGGGAGTACTATATTCGCCAACTTGAAGACAAGAAAGAGATGAGTATTGGCTTAACTGGCCCAAGACTTATCTTAGAAGAATTAGTAGCAGAGGTTCAATTCAATAATGATAATAGGCGAAACAGAGAATTCTTCAGGACACAAATAATATTTTGGAAGAATGAAGATAGGGCTTTTGGACAAATGTTTTCGCAAGAAATACATGAATTATTACAAAATTATAATGATAATATTAGAATACAAGCTCTGTGTTTAACAATTATAGAGAAGATGAATCAAGGCTGCTATTTTGATTCTCTATTAGATTGCCTTCAAAATGTGGTAAGTTCAGCAAAAGACCTGAACTATACTACCAAATACAAGATTAATAGATACACAGAATTAGTTGTCTCAGAATTTGTCGCACATAACTTTAGTCTATCCGACATAAGTAGTCTTCCAAAGCATCTTCCAACCATTATTTGTGAAGAAGGTGGACATATTGTCGTTGCTCCAGATGAGTATTGGGGGCTAAAAATTACAAATTATCAAAGTGAAGAGGAATATCATACTGCTCTCGAAAAAGTTATTGAAGAACGTAATTTGTCCGAAAGAATAGAGGAGATAAGACATTTTTTTCATAAAGACAGAGGAAACTACCTTGTGCTAATCGCTGTTAATGGCATCAAAGGACAAGTGGATTTTACCATTGACGGTATCAACTTTTATTCTCCCTCTCTAAAAAAGTATATCAATGATAACACTTTTAATGAATTAGAGACGGACGAAAATGCAAATATTCGTGTGTTGGCAGCAATATCAGTGAAGGACTGTTCGCCAAAAACAGCCATTGGTATCGCACGTAATAGGCTACAAAAGGTTTTAGGAGTATTGACTACTTACTTAGACCCTTATCTACCATTTACCTACAATGAAAAAGAAATAGCAGTGCTTAAAGATGGAAGTCCTGTTGTCTTTTCAATGATGAGCATTCATAAAAATTTTGAAGACCCTGATTGGAAAAGGAAACATGACTATATCTTGTCTATGGATGTATCAAGGATTACTGATTGCTTAGAACAAATACATAAAAGATGTAGTTATGATTCCTCAATTGATAATACTTCTCAAATACTTTCTGCTGCTACATATTGGTATAAACGAGGACGAGAAACAGAAAAAGGAGAAGATAAACTTCTTTACTCTTGGATTGCCATTGAAGGAATGTTGTCTGTAGACCAGAATATATCGGACACAATCATCGACATCCCAAAATCATGTAAGATTGATTTGATACAGTTCATAGCAGAAGCTGTCGTTATGAAGTCGCGCTTCTATAATAACTGGAGAATGATGTATTATAATCTACGACAAAGTATAGAATACGATGATAATTTCTATGATATCTCAGAAAAAGCAATTTCCCGTACAGGTTTAATGGTAAAAGCAGGTGAGAAGATACCTCGTTCATCTTTTATTAATGGACTCTCTTATATAGAGAAAACGATAAATGACGAAATAAAAAAGAATGAAATACATAAGTTATCATCATTCTATAAAAACAAGAATGGTTTTAATAGGTGCAGGGAACAACTGCAAAATGACATATTGATGATATATCATTTAAGGAACCTTCTGGTTCATAACGCATATTGCCCTCAGAACATTATTGACATATATGCCCGTAAAGCATCATTCATAGCGGAGTCAATAATATGCAAATTGCAAGCGGGGTATGCTGAAACATCAATGAGCATCAATGAATTGTTAATGGATCTCTCTACACAATATAAGACATTCTTGACAAATTTGGATTCAGAAATCAATAAACTCAAAATAGATAGATGAACAATAGTATGCTAATATTTGACAGTTAATTAGCGTTATATACAAAATCGGATTAATAAATGTAGAAAGTATGACAGAACAAACATTACAACAATATCTCATCAAGCAATACCCCAAAGAGGATGAGGGTTGCGAGTGGAAGGAATTCAAGAACCTGAAGAATGACTTCAGCGGTCATGAGAAGGATGATGTCATTTCCTACGTGTCTGCATTGGCTAACATGGAGGGTGGGCATCTGGTTGTTGGTGTCGAGGACAAAACGTTGAGGATTGTTGGGGCGGATACCTACAACTACGATGTGCAAAAAGCACGGCTACGCTTAATTGATCAATGTGCCAATCTACCTTCAGAGGGTCTGCTTGTAGAGGAATTTATTACAGATGATACTCACAAAACAGTATGGGT
>Ga0310697_10000188_pt1 | contig 87638 bp, 68 predicted proteins | sample 172DNAGHGlowgp2_FD_203883 | JGI IMG/M metagenome (GOLD analysis project Ga0310697, IMG submission 203883) | Sheep rumen microbial communities from Palmerston North, Manawatu-Wanganui, New Zealand - 1728 DNA GHGlow gp2 (v2) (version 2) | ecosystem: Host-associated > Mammals > Digestive system >...
GTAAATTTTTTCTAACGATGTTTTCCCGTTGTTGCCGCGTTTGCATCCAGAATGCGCCAGAGCCAGATTTTTCGCAAACGCGGCATGGAAAATGGCCAAAACCTGAGAAAACCTTGCCGCGTCTGCAGCTGGAACGCATAGAAGGGCGATTTCGTGCAAACGCGGCAAAGGGAAGCCAAAGAGAGCCGTCAGGAGATGCCCGGTCGCTCTTTGACAGACCCTTCGACAGACCCTTCGACAGACCCTTCGACAGACCCTTCGAAAGGCCCTTCGGCAGGCTCAGGGACCGCTTAGGGACCGCTTAGGGACCGCCGGAAGATTCCCGGTCAAGCTGAGAATGACGGAAAGGTCAAGCCGGAACGACGTGATGATCGGGGCCGGGCATGACGGAAGCGACAGCAGACATCGCTTTCCGCAACAGCCTTATAATCAACCATTTCCCGGATTCATGTCTGCGCAAATAGAACAGACATGAATCCAGGAAGCTGTTAATTATCAGCAATTTAGCAGCGCCGAAATTAGCGGGCCGAAGAGACCAGTTCGCCGCGGAAGGCGGAGTTGGCGCGATAGTGGGGGGCGTAGAGGGATTCTATCACGGTGACGGGGGCTGTGAACGAGCCTGCCTGGGTCACGAAGAATTCCTCGCGGATTTCGGTCTTTTCTTCGGGATAGCTGTCGAAGTAATACTCTGTGGACGAAGACTTTACGTCACGATACCCCTGAGGGGTGAAACCCCAGCTGTAGCCGCCGACGGGACGAATTCTCCAGCCGCGGTAGCCGGAAAGCTGGTCCACGGGACGGAGAGTTGCCTCGCGGCCGGCGCCAAGGCGTACGAAGGAACGGTTTTCGGCATTCCAGATTACATATTTAGCGATAATCTTGTCCCCTACCGCCACTTTGTCACCGGGCTTAATCTCTTGAAGCACAGTCTTATTGTCATTCTTGTCGGAGGTCTTGTCGTCGTAAAGCACTTCAGTGGTAACCTCGCGGAAGAACTTGCGCTCCACGGTGAAGCCGTTACCGGAAGCCTTGATGGCAGCGAAAGGAGCTTTGTAAGTGGCCGACAGTGCCAGAACGCGGGTATCAAGCACAGCCTCGGAGCCATCCAGGATGGTGGTGATTGCGTCGATATAAGCCGGCTCGGTATCCCAGTGCTGAGTTTCCTTCTGCAGCATCAGCCACAGGCGCACACCGTCGGCAATGGCCGAAGCATCTGTACCAGAGTCACTTACTGTAGTGAGAAGGTCGGCCAGGAGCGAATGCGCATAGGCCTCGCTTTCCAGGAGACCGCGCCAAGGCATGACGGCATTGGGATAATACCAGCCGCCGTCGCGATGCTCAACCGCATACTGCTCCAGGGATGCAACGTCTGCCTTCAAAGACTTTTGCAGCTTGGCCGAAGAAGCGTCCACGCCCCATGATTTGGCTAGTGCAAGACCACCCTCGCGGGTTATTAAATCATTGAGCGTCAATAGCCTGCGGGCCTTGGCAAGTATCTGACCCTTAAGGCCGCGGCCGTCTTTCTTCGACGGCGTCAGGTAGTCGGCAGCCCACTTTTTGAACTCGCTCATGCGCTTCTTGTCGGCCTTGGTCACAGGCGTAACGTCAAAGCCCACCTTCGGATACATAGCACGAACCCTAAGGTACTGTTCGTCAGACAGATAGCCGCGCCAATAAGGCAGCGAGCCGGAGAATTGCACCTTGTCCAGATACCTGGCGCTTGAAGAGAGATCCGGCACCGTAAACCCACGGTCGCGAAGCTTTGCGAAGCGCTCCAGAAGTACCGCCGTAATCATGGGCGAAGAGCTCATTCCCTCGAACCAGCCGAAGCCTCCGTCACCATTCCTGCATGCCATGATCTTCTCCATAAGCTCCTCATCTGTAATGGTTTCCGAGGAGGTGTCACGGCTGCCGATACGACCTGCCATAAGGCGGATGTACCAGGCTTCGGAGAGCGACAGCACGTCGTGCCCGGAAGGATTAACGTGTGAAGGGATGGCATCACGGACCATGTCAAGGACGGTGATTTCCTTAAGGGCGGCCTCGGAAGCGGGAACATTCACAAAGCGGGAACGGAGCTCCTTCAAAAGAGCTTCGCGGTCTTCACCCGCGTGAAGCACGGCCGAATGAGCCTCGGTAAGTACCTGAGCGGCAGGCAATACCGGCACTTTCACCTGGACGGCGTCGGAGAAGTCGGAAGCCTTGAAAATGGCGGTGAGGGTGAGCTCGCGGGGAGATTCCCGGTCGGAGCCGGGAATGACGACCGGCACGGTAAACCTATGGGTAGTTGTAGCTCCGGGCTCCACGGTCACGGGGATCTGCTGCTCGGAGTCACCGGCGCGGAGGATAAGCGTCCCGGAAACCGGCACATCCGACATTGACGAAAGCGTCAGCGCGGCCTCGTAAACATCGCCTTCGTACAGGAAGCGAGGTTCCAGAAGCGAAACCTTAACCGGCAGAGACACTATCATTTCGTCCTCGGCAATGGCGTTCCGCATATCCTTTCCGTGCGCATAGACGCGTACATAATAGGTGGAAAGCTTGTCCGAAGTGCGGAAGCTGAAAGTGACCGTACCGTCACCGGCCGAAAGCAGATGCGGCTGGAAAGTGAGGGCCGAAGCAAATACACTGCGAAGCTTAACTTCCTCTTCCTGAGGCGCTTCCTCAAATACTGCTTCCTCTTCGACCATATCGGCGGAAGCACTTTCTGCAACAGCCATTTCCATCACCGGCGCCTCCCTCAACAGCGCACCTTTGGCAACCGCGTTCCCTGACCGCACACTGTAAAATACCCTATCATTCCCACGCGGGTAATCATTTGACACATAGCCGCATTGGGAATTAATGCTAACATGCGAAACGCTGTAGTCCCGCATAGAAACCGTAGCCCAATAGTTACTGGCTATTGCATCCAGGCTCTTGTCCCAAGCGGCGGCAAGGGCCTCAACCCCCGGCTGCGCCTTGAGCGTGAAGGTATATTCAGTTCCGGGGTAAGCGCTGCTATGGAAGCGGGTGAAACTGAGGGGTAGGCTCAGGCGGGTCTTTTCTCTGCGGTACTGCCGTTCGAAGCTGACATCGCCACCTTTCATGAAGTAGAAAACCTGCATACGCACGGCGTCGGGCCAGGTCGATGCATAAGGAACAGAAATCTTGTCAATCTCGCCATCCCCAACGTTCAAACGCTTGGTAATAAGCACTTCGCCATCTTTGCCATAGACCGTCAGCACTGCGTATGCAATGCCTTCGGCCGATCCAAGACGCGCGGTAATGGGCATACCGTCGGCTACGGTAAGAGGTCCGGCCACAAAGAGCCTTGCGGCTTCCTTAGTCAGGGTCTTCGAGCCATCAGGAGCGCAGTAGATTCGGAAAGTTTCATCGCCTTTAATCGTATTGCCTTTAACGTCGATGGCCGACACGCTGCAGTTCAGGATGTACAGGCCTTCGGCCGGGAGGTTCACCTTAACTGTCTCACCTGAAGGCACTTGCCCCTTTGAGAAAACTTCTCCATCCTTTCGGCGGATGGTATAACTCACAGGATTGGGCACAGCCCTGCCATCCGAGCTGACTGCCTTGGGAACGAACGAAAGCTCCTTGCTTTCAATCACTTGGGTATAGTTTCCGTTGTGGCGATAGTACCTCACGCCCTCATCGTCGGGAAGACGGATTTCGGCATCGGCCCTGTTCTGGACAGTCACTGATACGGAAATATCGTCGCTCACGTAGTAGGAATGGTCGAACTCAAGGGTTTCGCCGGTGGGATCGGTCACCTTAACCTCCGCCGAATAATAGCCTGCATTGGCCACCGGAACATGGAAACTGAAGCAGTTGTCCTTCTCCACTTCCTGCTCTCCTTCGAAGATAACAGTGTCATACAGAGAGAGTTTCAGTGACACAATTGCGCCTGTGAGGTTATGGCCTGAATAGCTTTCCAGCTTGCCGGAGATGGGCACCACGTCACCGGGAAGATAGAGTTTCTCCCACTTATCGAAACTCAGATCGAAACTTGGAAGGACGAATTCGTCCACGCGGAAAGACGCACTGGCAAGGTTCTCGACTTCCATGCGGAACATGCCGTTTCTAAGGCCAGTAGGGATAGCGAAAGTACCCGAAACCGAGCCGAATTCATTAGTCTTAAGCTCTTGTGTTTCAAGCAGATTATACTCGGAATCGTAGAATTTCACTTTCAGCTCCTTACCTTCGCAGACCTTAAGCTTAAGCATGGGATTGCCTTCGTATACTACAGCCTTGAATTTAAGCGTGTCTCCGGGATTGTAAGCACCCCGGTCGCGATAAACGTTGCAGCGGACGCCGCCGCCATTGCCGTAATTCCAATCCCTCACTAATGAGACTGGCTGGGACTTTTTGTCACCGAAAGAAGCAACTAGCTGATAATAAGCGTTATCGTCCTTAATCTGCCGCACCAGGGCGCTTGGAAGCGGAGTGAATCCGTCCAGCTTCATCGTGGACGAACCGAGCTTTTTATCGCCTTTCATAAGGCTCACCGTAGCGGACGGGAGCGGCTTTCCAGTGTGGTAGTCTGCAATAAAAACGCACTGCCCCCTGCTATCAGTCCTTGTTGCTATGGAAAGGGTGTACTGGGTGTAGGCGGCAACGTCGTGATAATCGCCGTTCACTGCCTCGTAGGTATATTCTCCGTCCGCCAGCTGAGGCTTCTTCATCCGGACGGTATCCTTTACGTAGAAGCTGCAGGTCTTGTTCTCTATCTTCTTGGAATTCTGCTTCTTGCCCTCTTTATATAGGGTAACTGTCGCTTTGTCCAGGTTGCGGAAAGTGACTATTACATCGTCGTCGTCCAGTTCAACCCACAGATTGCTCTTGGTGAGAGTCTGACACAGGCTGGAAGGATAAGCAGTTCCATTTGCCAAGATGCCTTCGTCTCCTTTATAGGCAACGCGCTCTTTTTCAAGGGCTTGAGCGTCTTCGTAAAGGGTCTTGAAATCCGTTTCCGGGGCCTTTTGTTCTTCAAGGATCTCGAAGCGGAGCCTCAGTACCGTGGCTTTCGGGAAAACGGATATCGCCTTGCCTTCGTATTTGCCGGCAAGTGCACTATAGTCTTCTATCTGCTGCTTACGCTTTTCCCAGGAATAATATCTGCTGGAGAGCGCAACAAATTCCAGGGCAGGCTCCGACGGATATCGGCCAGCGACCTCTTCTTTAAGGGCCAGGTAAATCTCGTCCTTTTCTATGGACTGATAACTGCGGTTAGGCAGAAGGCGCCACAGGACATATTCTTTATCATTGGCTATGAAGCGTTTAAGTGCGCCGCCAAGGTACGAATCCACTCCCCTGTGAAGTGCAGGATGGCACCCCTGGAACTTGTCGATATCCTTCTTGACACAGTGCCATATATAGTCAGAGGTATAACTGGCATGGTCCTTCATCCAAAGGAAGGAGACGATAGGATCGCCGAAGGCTTCGACCTCCTCCTGAAGTTGCTGCCGAAGGGCGTCACGCTGTTTCCAGTCGCGGCGCTGAACGGTTGACACATAAAGGGTTGCGGCATCGTAAAAGTCCTCCGGAAGGTGCTTTTCGATGGCTTCGGCCTTAATCTGGGAGAGGATTTCGGCCTCTTCTTTGGGGAGGTCGGCCTTGGAGGCTTCTTCCCACTTTTTCCAAAGCGAGGTCAGTTTGTGTCCGTCAGTCATGGGGTTAGCGGCAAATGCGGCGCCGGCAAACGCTGCCAGCAGCCAGGTTAAAAAAAGTCTTTTCATAGCGGTTGACTTGGGGTGCAAGTATCGTGCCTTCGGCGGTTATCAGTCCTCCCCTTCCAGCGTATTCAGCAGAGATTCAAGTATTTGCGGGATTTCGACCTTGTCACTCACCTTTACTTCGGCGCTGCCCGGAACAGGATGGCCGATGGGGAAATAAACCACGTCCTGAAGAATAAGTTCGGCATCGACGTAGTCGTAATCTATGTCGGCGATTTGTATGACGACGCCGGGAACTTCGCCGAAGAGGATGCGCGCAGGATGTTCGCCGTCATAGGCCTTGCAGATGTCCCGGATGCAGATTTCGGCCCCTGTGCCACCGGAGGTCATGGACTGCAGGGCTTTCATGAGGCCGCCTTCGCCCACGGTTGCTCCGGCTTTGACCACGCCGTCTTCCACCAGTTCGCGGACAACCTCGTAGCAGTCGATAAAATAGTCTGCGTCACCAACTTCAGGGGCGGTGGAAGGGCGCGCGCCGGTGACATCGGCCAGTTTTGAGCCGCCAAGGCGGTAGTCGCAGGGGTCGAAGGGGATATAGATTAGCCAGTCGCTCTTTTCGGGAGCAAGGCTCTGCGGCGCTTTCCTGCGCCTGGAAATCCGGGGATTGGCGGTGCGGTATGGCAGTTCGCGGAAAAGGCTTTCCTCTTCCTCGTCGTCGGCGTCTTCTTCTGCCACGGTGACGGCCTTGAACTGTGCCGAAGGCTGCCCCTGCGTGAGGCTGTAACTGTCGATTTTAAGGCCAAGTGCGTCAATGTAGCTGCATGCGTTTTCCACCGACGCATAGAAAGCGGCGGCGTTTCCGATGCCCTTGGCGTTCCACTTCCAGTCCGCTTTCAGGCTCAGATCTCCAAGGCGGAAATGACCCGCCATCCATATTGCATCTATCAGAGCCTGAGCCACTTGCGCGATTGTCACAGGCCCTGCAAATTCCAGGGGGAAGGCCTTTTTGCCAGCTTCTTTGACAGCCTGCGCATACTCGCCGACTTTATTATCGTCGAAGGGGAAGCCGTCCGGGGCGGGGTCAAGATGCTCATCGGCGATGACTTCGGGGTCCGGTTCCGGTTCCACCGGGGCATCGGCGCAGCACTCCCTGAGCATTCGGCCCGGAGAAAGATTAAGCTGCACGCCGTCAATCATGTAATTGCTTTCGAGTAAAGATGCCATAACAATCCCTTGACTAGGTGTCAAAATTAGTGATTTTTTAGGAAAACACAAACTTTCACGGGTTGTAAAAATTATGTAACTTTGTGTCCGCATGTTTGGCAGTTTTACAGAAAAAAGGTACCAGGCCCTTCTGGACGATATCTTCAGGCGCTTTCCCTCTGTTCAGAAGGACGGCTTCACGGCCGGTGCATACAAGCCGGGGTTATCGCGCATGCTGGAGTTCGATGCCGCGCTTGGCTTTCCATCCAAACGCTTGAAAGCCATACATATAGCCGGGACCAACGGAAAGGGCTCAACTGCAGTTATCATGGCTGCTGCGCTATCTTCGTGCGGCCTTAAGACAGGGCTTTTTACTTCGCCTCATCTTCTGGATTTCCGCGAAAGGGCCAGGATTGTGGGCTCAGGTGTCATTCCTAAAGAATACGTGTTTGGCTTTTTGGAAGAATGGCTCCCCTGGATCCAGGAACACGACTTGTCGTTCTTTGAAATCACTACCGGGCTGGCTTTCAAGTGGTTTGCCGATTCCGAGGTGGACGCGGCGGTGATTGAAGTTGGCCTTGGAGGCCGGTTGGATTCTACGAATATACTCACGCCTGAGCTGTCGGTGATCACGACTATTGGCCTGGATCACTGCGCCTTGCTTGGTGGGACGCTCCCGGAAATAGCAGCCGAAAAAGCCGGCATAATAAAGCCCGGCGTTCCGGTGGTAATCGGTGAAACTCAGCAGATTACGGCGCCGGTGTTTGTGGAAAAATCCGGCGGGCGTGCCGTTTTCGCGGACCAGTGCACTCCTAGTCTCTGGGACGATGGCATCCTTGCACGCATGGACCTACGGGCCGATGTCCAGGGGAAAAACCTTCGGACAGTACTGACTGCAGTTGACATTCTTCGCGAACGCCCTGGTTTTGAGGCGCTTAACAATGGCAAAGCCGTGATTGACGGCATCGTCTCCGCAGCTGCACTGACCCAATTCCACGGCAGATGGGAAAGGTTATCCCTGAAGCCGGAGGTAATCTGCGATATCGGCCATAATCCCCAGGCACTGGAGAACAGTTTCGCGCAGCTTAAACGGCTTATAGGCAGCGGTCGATATTCCTCATTAACAATTGTTTACGGCATAATGGCCGACAAAGATCTGGATGCTATTATACCTCTGATGCCATCCGGCGCAAAGTACATTTTTGTGGCGCCGTCAACGCCCAGGGCCCTTCCTTCCGAAGAAATACTTAGGCGTTTTTGCGGGATCAGGCGCGAGGAGGCCGTAACTGCGCCGTCCGTATCAGAAGGCGTCCGGATGGCCCTTTCTGACTCCGATGGGCTGGTTTACATCGGCGGAAGCGCGTTTGTGGTGGCCGAAGCCTTGCCTGAATTTAATCTTAGTTATTTAATATGAAACACTCTGTAAAAGAATGGCTTGCGGTGACCAGATACTGGTCTTTCCCCGTATCAACTGCGCCAGTCGTGGCTTGTTTTGCATGGTTATTCAGTCAGGGAATGGTTCCCGCCGGGGCCAAGCCATGGATTTGCTTCGTCCTGGCTGTCCTGGGCGTTGTAGTGCTTCATTCGGCCGGCAATGTCCTTAGCGACTGGGCCGACCACCGCACCGGTGTAGACAATCCAAATGCCTATGCCGTACCCAATCTGGTCTTCGGGCACTTCCAGCCGCGTGAGTACCTGATTTTCAGCATCGTACTCTTTGTGATTGGCGCCGTCATCGGCATTGTGCTCACCTTGATCAGCGGTCTGGGGCTGCTCTGGGTGGGACTGATCGGCGTGATTCTCACAGCCCTTTACTCCTTCCTGAAGTACCATGCTCTCGGCGACCTTGACATTTTCATAATCTTCGGCGTTCTCACCGTCCTTGGAACATCGTACGTCGTTACCGGAGCTTATGTCCCTCAGGCTCTGATACTTTCCGTTCCTCTTGGCATCATTACAGTGTCGGTCCTTCACGCCAACAACACCTTCGACACAATAACCGACAGGGAGGCAGGAATCAAGACCTTCGGCATGCTTTTGGGGCTTAAGGCATCGGCCATACTGTACTGCGCGTACATGGTCATTCCTTTTATATGTATTATCGCATACGTGCTTCTCGGTTGGATGCATCCGCTGGCGCTGCTCTGCCTTGCCGCCGCTGTCCCCGCATACAAAAATTTCAAGCAAGCATCTCAGTATAAGACACTTGGCCTCGATGCAATGAAAGGCCTGGACCAGGCAACGGCCAAGATGCAGCTGGTGTTCTCTGGGCTTCTTTCCATCGGACTCATTATTGCGGGACTGCTGTGAAAAAGGAACCTTCAGCTATTGATGTTTTAACCGCAGCCCCAGGCAAAGGTGTTCTGGTAGCGGTTCTCATTGCCGCCGTTCTATGGTTCTACATGTTCAGTCCATGGACGGCCGGATGGCCTAACTTCTGGCTTGTCATGTCCGTTTCGGCCACGATTCTGACCAGCCTTGCATTCGCACTTACCCCGGACAGGAAGGCGCTCGTAAAGGTGGAAAACCCTCGATTTCAGATAGTTGCGGGCGTAGTCATAGCCTTTGCACTTTGGGGCATCTTCTGGATCGGGGATAAAGCTTCGGCATGGCTCTTCGACTTTGCCCGCCCGCAGGTGGACAACGTCTACGCCATGAAAACAGGCCTGCCATCGTGGCTAATTGCGCTGCTGTTGTTGTTTGTCATCGGCCCCGCCGAAGAACTTTTCTGGCGCGGATACGTCCAGCGAACACTGGCGCGCCTTTGGACTCCGAACCTTGCACTTGTCGTAACCGCAGCGATTTATACCCTCGTCCACATCTGGTCCTTCAACTTCATGCTGATAATGGCCGCCCTTGTCGCCGGCCTTGTCTGGGGCCTTTTGTATCGGCTTAAACCCACCCTCCTCCCCGCCCTGGTAGTGAGCCACGCCCTCTGGGACGCCCTTGTCTTCGTGGCCCTGCCAATCTAAGTGCTTGATATTTAGCCACTTCCCGGTTTCATGTCTGCTCTATTTGCGCAGACATGATTCCGCGAATTGCCTGATACTGAGCCTATTACAAACAGGCCGCAGTCATCGGCGCAGATGCCAATTCGCAAGTCATTGACTGTGAGCCGATTGCTGGTTTAATGTCTGCTCCGACAGCGCAGACATAAATCCGGGAAGTGGCTGTAAGTCAGGTGTTTATGTTCGGAGCGACAGGGCTTGTTACAGCAGTTTTGCGGCGAGTTCGGAGAGGTCGGAGCGTTCGCCTTTGCGGAGGAAGACGTGCTGGAACAGGGCCTGGCCTTTCATGCGCTCGCCGAGGTGGGTAAGGCCGTTGGACCATTGGTCCAGATAGGGCTGGTCGATCTGGAAAATGTCGCCGGTGAAAACCATCTTAGTGCCTTCGCCTGCACGGGTGATGATGGTCTTAACTTCGTGAGGCGTAAGGTTTTGTGCTTCGTCGACAATAAAGAAAACCTTGCCGAGGGAACGGCCGCGGATATAGGCGAGGGGCGATATCAGAAGCTTTTCGTCCTTGAGCATTGCCTCTATTTTCTGCACTTGCTTGCTGCCGGGTTTGAAGCAGCGCTTAATTACGTCCAGGTTGTCCATCAGCGGCTGAACGTAAGGCGACATCTTCGTCTTCTGGTCGCCGGGAAGAAAGCCGATGTCCTGTCCGCCAAGAACTACCGTCGGCCTGGAAAGGATAATCTGGTCAAAATCAGCCTCTTGTTCAAGTGCCGAAGCTAATGCCAGCAGCGTTTTTCCGGTGCCGGCGCCGCCTGTCAGCGACACAAGCGGGATGTTCGGATTTAGGCAGGCGTCAAGTGCGAAGCGCTGCTCGTTGTTGCGTGGCTTGATGCCGGACGCCTCGCGGTTGCGCACCAGAACGATTTTGCCGGACGGTTTGTCATAGCGGGCGCAAGTGCTCCGGTCCCCCTGCTGGAAAACGTAAAGTTGATTGGCCATCGGCTCCTTATCCTGAATCTCTTTCCATGCAACTGCATTATCCTGATATGAGAAGCCGGCGTCTATAGTAATAATTTCTTTTTCAAGACTTTCCGTCACTTCATCATCGACCCTGCCCCGCATGTAATCCTGCGCTTCCATCCCGGCAGCACGGGCTTTAAGCCGAAGGTTGATGTCCTTGGTCACAAGCGCAACGAATCGGCCCGGATTATTGTCCCGAACCCACATCGCCGTTGCAAGAATCCGGTGGTCCTGGGTGTCGTCCCGGAAAAGATCCTGCCACTGCGGAGCGAAGGGATGGTTAGGCTCTATCTTCAAGTGCCCCAGGCGTTTACCAAGGGGCCAGCCATCTTTGTCGACCCTTTCCTTCTCCATCAGCCTGTTAACCTCACGCATGAACGCACGCGCATTGAAAGACAATGCGTCATTGCCCTTCTTGAACTTGTCCAGTTCCTCGATTACAGCAATCGGTATAACTACGTCGTTCTCCTGAAACTGCCTGACAGACTTATAATCATGCAGAATGATGTTAGTATCCAGAACAAAAATCTTGGCCATTGCGTTTGTGGTTTAGTAATCTCGATAATTGCCTCAAATCCCATGCCAATCTTATCTTCTTCAGAATCAGCCAAATCCCGGATTCATGTCTGCGCTGTCGGAGCAGACATTAAACCAGCAATCGGCTCACAGTCAATGACTTGCGAATTGGCATCTGCGCCGATGATTGCGACCTGTTTGTAATAGGCTCAGTATCAGGCAATTCGCGGAATCATGTCTGCGCAAATGGAGCAGACATGAATCCAGCAACAGCCTCAGTATCAAGCACAAAGAATTGGCCCGGGCTAAACCAGAGTAATTTTGTGAGTGCACTACACTTTTATGTTGCTGATTGTTTGATAAATCTGTTTTTATTTATACATTTGTACATTATAATGTACGTATATTATGGTGGTCATTAGCTCAGCGGAGTTCCGCAACAACATGAAAAAGTACCTTGACACAGCTAAAAATGAGCGTGTCATCATCCAGCGTGGAAAGAATGAATCCTTCGTTTTGGTAGCCCAGAACAATGCTCCGGATGCAGACTTGGCCCGTGCCATCACTGTTGACGATGTTATAGACCGTGTCCGCGAGGGACTGAATGAGATGTTTGCGAGGAAAGAAGCGGAGAAGACGGCCTAAATATGAAAGTATTATTCCTTCCTGAAGTTGTCGACCAGTTTCTTGAATTAGCCGAGGTTCTGTATGATAAAGGATACCTGGGTTTTAGGGATGCTGCGCAAGAGTATTCCGAGCAACTGTTCCGTGATATCCACACCAATTTGCCGATAAAGGTCAAGAAAGGTGCACCCGCCTATTTTGAGCGATATGGCACAGATCTTTTTTACTCTGCATTCCCCAGAAACAAGCAAACGGTGTGGTACGTCTTCTACAGCGTTCATGAGGTGGGTGGCGAAACCATATACCTAGTTCGCCATCTCACCAACAATCACGTTATCGCCCATCACCTGGACATCGAATAATAACGACGCTCACTTCGGTGGGCGTTTATTATTCAATTCATGCGTCATTTCCGGTAGTTTGTTGGGAACGGGCGTTATTTACAATCGGCTCAGAATCAGCCACTTCCCGGATTCATGTCTGCGCAAATGGAGCAGACATGAATCCGGCAACAAGCTCAGTATCAGGCACATAAAAAATGCCCACACCGGGAAGGTGCGGGCATCATTGAAGTGTAGTGTGTTTACTTGCTCTGCTTGATCTGGGCCTGTGCCGCGGCGAGGCGGGCGATGGGCACGCGGAAAGGAGAGCAGGACACATAGTCGATGCCTATGGTGTTGAAGAACTCGATGGATGCGGGATCGCCACCGTGTTCACCACAGATGCCGCACTGGAGTCCGGGGCGCTTGCTGCGGCCACGCTCTACGCCGATCTTCACAAGCTGACCGACAGCCTTGACGTCGATGGTCTGGAAAGGATCGCTGTCCAGGATCTTGTTGCCGAGGTAGTCGCCCATGAAGGTGCCGATGTCGTCGCGGCTGAAGCCGAAGGTCATCTGGGTGAGGTCGTTGGTGCCGAAGCTGAAGAATTCGGCGGCGCGGGCCATGCGGTCGGCGGTGAGCGCTGCGCGAGGGATTTCGATCATGGTACCGAACTGGTAGTCGATGAGCTGGGCGGTGTGGGCCTCAACTTCGGCCTTGATGCGGTCGCAGATCACTTTCTGGAAGCTGAGCTCACGTGCGGAAATGGTGACAGGAATCATGATTTCCGGGTGCGGGTGCAGGCCTTCCTTCTGGAGTTCGGCGGTGGCGGTGAAGATTGCACGGTACTGAGTTTCGGCAATCAGAGGGAAGGAAACGTGCAGACGTACGCCGCGGTGACCCATCATCGGGTTCACTTCGTGCAGGCTTTCGCCGCGCTTTTCGACTTCCTTGACGGAGATGTGCAGGTCGGCTGCGAGCTCCTTCTTCTTTTCTTCGCCCTGAGGAACGAACTCGTGGAGCGGCGGATCCAGCAGACGGAACACGACGGGCTTGCCGTCCATCACGCGGAGGGTTTCCTTGACTGCGGCCTTCATGAAGGGCTCAAGTTCTGCCAGGGCGGCCTTGCGCTCTTCGTCGGTGTTGCAAAGGATCATCTTGCGGAGCTTGGACAGGGGCTGCTCGGAGTTCTTGCCATAGAACATGTGCTCGATACGGAACAGGCCGATGCCCTGTGCGCCGAACTTGAGGGCGCGGGCTGCGTCTTCGGGAGTGTCGGCGTTGGTGCGGACATCCAGCTTGCGGAACTTGTCGCACATTGCCATGAATTTGGCGAACAGAGGATTCTCGGAGGCGTCCATGGTCTCGATGGCGCTGCCGTAAACCAGGCCCTTGGCGCCGTTGAGGGAGATCCATTCGCCTTCCTTGAAGGTCTTGCCGGTGCCGGCGAAGCTGACGGTCTTGTCCTTGAAGTTGATCTTGAGGGCGTCGCAGCCAACGATGCAGCATTTACCCCAGCCACGGGCCACGAGGGCTGCGTGGGAGGTCATGCCGCCGCGTTCGGTGAGGATACCCACGGAAGCGTGCATACCGTCGATGTCTTCGGGAGAGGTCTCTTCACGGACCAGGATGCACTTCTTGCCGGCCTTCTGGTATTCGATAGCGTCTTCGGAGGTGAAGACAATCTGGCCGACAGCACCGCCGGGAGATGCGGGAAGACCCTGTGCCAGGACTTCGGCCTTCTTCTCGGATGCGGGGTCGAGGATGGGGTGAAGGACTTCGTCCAGCTGGGCGGGAGCGACGCGGAGAACGGCGGTCTTTTCGTCGATCAGGCCTTCGTCAACCATGTCGACAGCCATCTGGAGGGCGGCTAGGCCGGTGCGCTTGCCGATACGGCACTGCAGCATCCAGAGCTTGCCTTCCTGGATGGTGAATTCGATGTCCTGCATATCCTGGAAATGGTCTTCGAGGTGCTTGCGGATGTCGTCAAGCTCCTTATAAACCTCGGGCATTGCGGTTTCCAGGGAAGCGAGGTTCTTGTTCTTCTCGCTCTTGGTGGCCTCGTTCAGGGGGTTCGGGGTGCGGATACCGGCAACCACGTCTTCGCCCTGGGCGTTGATGAGCCATTCGCCGTAGAACTTGTTGTCGCCGTTTGCAGGGTTGCGGGAGAATGCGACGCCGGTGGCGGAGGTGTCACCCATGTTGCCGAACACCATGGACTGCACGTTCACTGCAGTGCCCCAGTCGTCCGGAATGTGCTCGATCTGACGGTAGCGGATGGCGCGTTTGCCGTTCCAGCTCTTGAATACGCCGCCGATGGAGCCCCAAAGCTGGGCCTGTGCATCGTCCGGGAATTCAACGCCGAGGACTTCCTTGATGCGTACCTTGAAAGCTTCGGCAAGGTCCTTCAGCTGCTCTGCGGTGAGCTCGGTGTCGGACTTGTAGCCGTTGGCCTTCTTGACGTCTTCCATCATGCGGTCCAGCTGCTGGCGGATGCCTTGGCCGTCGGCGGGTTCGATGCCTTCGGCTTTCTCCATGACGACGTCGGAGTACATCATGATGAGGCGGCGGTATGCGTCATATACGAAGCGGGGGTTGCCGGTCTTCTTGATCATGCCGGGGATAGTGGCGGAGCAAAGGCCGATATTGAGGATGGTGTCCATCATGCCGGGCATGGAGGAACGTGCACCGGAACGGCAGCTGACAAGGAGGGGATCATTGGGATCGCCGAACTTCTTGCCCATGATTTTTTCAGTTGCCTCAAGGGCTGCTGCTACATCCTTCTTAAGCTCGGGGGTGTATCCGCCGCCAAGACGGTAATACTCGGTGCAGCACTCTGTGGTAATAGTGAAGCCGGCGGGAACAGGCATTCCCAGGAGGTTCATTTCGGCCAGGTTGGCGCCTTTACCACCAAGAAGTTCACGCATTTTGCCATCGCCTTCGGCGTGCTTTCCGCCAAAGCGATAGACTCTTTTCTTAATTTCTGCCATGTTTGTAGATATTGGTTTATAATAAATTTTAAATACGTTCGGTCACAAACATGCAAATATAAGAAAAATTATCAAGCTTTCAAACCCGCAATGTCGGATGGTTCAAAATCATAGACGAGCGGCTTTCCGTAGCACTGTTCGTAACAGGTTTTTTTTGCCTGATAATCAGCCTCACACATCAGGAAACTGTTCTCCCGGGCCGATTTTGAAGGGTCGGGAAATATCGGATCGAGTATGTGCAGGACCAGTTTTACATCTGCGAAGGATGAGGCATCTTTGAGTTCCACGAACATAGGCACCACAGGGACGTTCCACTGGGCGGCAAAAAGGAAGGCGCCGCGCTTTCCGGGGCGGGGTTTGCGGTAATTGAACCACATTTCCTGCTCAGGATATATTAAGATAAGGCGGTTTTTGTCCAGATGTTCCTGCATCAGCCGGCGGAACTCCCCGTTCATATAGGACGGCTCCGGAATTATCGGGACGACATCTATATTTCTGAGAATAAAACCATTAAGTCCAGGCATTACAAAGTTTGTCCCCTGACTCACCGCCACAAGCCTGCCATGACCGGCGAGCTTGCACATTCGCCTGTGCACGCCGTTGTCGAAGGGATTGAAATGATTGGAAGTTATGAAAGCGGGGCCGCCATTTAGCGCATCCAGCTTTTCCAGGCCGACGATTTCGTTTACCGGGTCACTCCACTTGCGTACCCAGATATCGACTATGGCGCGTGCAAGGGCGTTTTTCAGCTTGAAGCCGAGGGAGTGCAGCCGGGATGCGTAATTCAGGATATTGGCTTTCAGAGCCTCCGGCCCCCACTGGGGGTCGAAAGGCTCCGTCTTGTCGTTGAACCGGCCTTCCAGGGCCGCCCGCTTGATGTTTTCGATAGCTTCGGCCCTGCCTGGAGTGACTAAGAGCATAAGCGCAGCTCCTTACCTTTGGAAATAATGGTCCGGAACGAATTGCGCTCCTTGGTGAGCTTGGCGGCAAGGCGTATAAGCTTGTCTACGCCAGCCTGGTAGTTTGCCATCGCCTTGGAATCACTGATGAAGCTCTGGTGGCGGGACGAGATTTCATCGTAATAACCGGACGACTGGGCGTAGTGCCAGAAAACGTCGCCGTAAGGTACGCTTTCGTTAAGCCAGGGCTTTGCAGCAAGGTTGTAGTGGATAATCTGCGGATTGTCGAAGTAAGTAAAACGCTCGCCGGGCATTGCATCCCAGTTGGGGTCCAGATAGTGTATGGCGTTCCAGCAAAGCGCGTTCAGGTAGTCCTGATCCGGGGCCACAGTCTTGAAACGGTACTTGCTCATCCATGAAAGGAACCGGCCCGAAAGCCTTACTTCGCGAAGGCGGTCAAGGTTCATCAGAAGAACGCCGGAGTTGATGTAATTCCTGTGGTCTACGCCAACGTATTCGTCAATATAGCGCATGAACGGGGCGATATGCTGGATGCCATAATCGGCCACTGCGCCTATCAGTTTATTGCCAAGAGGCTCTTCCCAAAGGCGAGAGATATCGCCGGGGACTACCAGGTCGGCATCCAGGTAAATGGCCTTTTTGTATTGAGGGAAAAGCTCTGGGATGAAGAGTCTGAAATATATGGTAAGCGAAGCGAATGCTCCGAAACAATGCTGCTCCAGAAGGCCGACAGAAGGCAGGCTGCGCATTTTTTCACTGAGAGGGAAGAACTCGATGCCGAATCCTTCTGCCTCAAGGGACTTGAGTTTTCGGCGGTTGTCTTCGCTGATATCGTCCGTCAGAACATGGATAAGGTATTCGTAGTTTTTGGAAGCGTTTTCGCGTATGGAGTAAATTGCGGTTGCAAGGTAAGGCGCATAGGCGTCATTGACCGAAAAAAAGATGGGAATAAGCTGTTTCATCTCTGTTCTTTTTGTGGTTTACGACGGCAAAGTTAGGCTATCGGCAACCGCCAGTAAAATAAATGTCACCAGGGACGAAAGAAAGTGATAAAAAGCAGTATTTAGGGACGAAAGTGCGATTTTTGGGACTAATGAACAAAAGTTTGTATCTTTGTCCCGGCAAAAATTATTGGAGATGAAACTCATTTCACGTGTTTTTTATCGCATGTCTTCCGCCATACTCTTTATGACGGCCGTGCCCGTATTCTACTTTCTCTTCGTCCTTGCATACAAACCCTTCGGCATGGAGAAATTCCTCGCCGTCGGCCAGGAACGCTATTCGCTTTATCTGATTGTTACCAGTCTGATCGTCCTTGGCGTTATGGCGGGTTCGCGCATACTCCTGTTCATGCTGCGCAGGGTGATAGACCAAAACTGGGCCCTATACATATTATGGTGCTTCGGTGAAGTCATTGCCACCGGCCTGTTCATATCCATTCCCATGGGCATAGGCTGGGCCTCGGTACAGCCCTATTTCACCACCATGTCGCTCTGCGTACTGTATTCGGCCGGAATCCTGGTCTTCCCTCTTGCGATAATCACCATGGCCATACAGCTTTTCGTACTTAACAGACAGGCCGAAGGTATCCCTACGGCCGACGAAAAGTCCCTCATACGCTTCTACGACGAGACAAAGCGCCTGAAGCTAATATTGGCCGCCGATTCCATCCTGTATCTTGAGTCCGACGAGAACTACGTCAAAATAGCCCATTTGGACGGCGGTAAGATCAAGGTCTTCAACCTGCGCTCTTCCATGCGCGCCCTGGAAGAAAACGTCAGCGCCCACGGCCTTGTCCGCTGCCATCGCTCCTACTTCATCAACTCAGCCCACGTGGTAATGCTAAAGAAAGACATCAACGGCTACGCCCTGGCCCAGCTGGATCAGGACGGCCTAAAGCCCATTCCAGTCTCCAAGCGCTACTACGACGTCCTGGCGAAGTTGCTGTAGCCGCCGCCCCCCTTCACCGTCACGGTTGACGGTCTCGGTCACGTTTTCGGCCGTTTTCTTTCCCTTCGCCGTCGTTTCTCTACTGGTACCGGTGCCTAAAGCACACTTTCGGCCTTCATTTCCACATTTCGTGCTTTAACCACCCTCTGCGCCTTGCCTAAAGCACACTTTCGGCCTTTATTTCCACATTTCGTGCTTTACACCCCCTCTGTATCCCTGCCTAAAGCACACTATCGGCCTTCGTTCCCACATTTCGTGCTTTAACCCACCTCACGCCAGGGGCTAAAGCACACGGACCATACAGTATAATTTCATTCCGTGCTTTAGTCAACGATAATGTGTTGGCAAATTCTGAACTTAATTCGTACCTTTGCACGGTTTTAGCTAGAGAGTGTATATGAGCAATAGAAATATCATACGGTTAGTCGTGATTGCCTTGGGGCTTGTTATTGGTATTTACGCATCGGCCCAGGGCAGGGTGACAACCCAGAAATATCGCCTGGCGGATTTCACCGACAAGGTCACCAAAGTAGTGGTGCCCGGGAATGATATCCTGAGCGCATCTTTTCAGGAAGAAGTAACTGCCAACTGGAGTGCTTCGCCCTTCGAATTCTGCTCTGTGGAACAGTTTGAGAAACTGAAAACAAGCGACCAGTACTATTTTCTGCTGGCCGCCGAAATACAGATGAAAGGCGAAGAAACCCCTGGCCTGGTGTTCCTGACGCTGGTTAAAGGCGGCCCAGAAGCAGCAGCCGGCATAGGCGAAATGAACGAAGTGATTTCCATTCCCCTCTGTGCGGCGCCAGGTGGCACAGGTCGCGAACTGGTGTACATTGGCGCCATGATTAAGGCGGTACAGGAGTTCGCCCTGGCAGCAATGGAATCTGAAAAAGTGGCCTACAGCCGCATGGAATGGTTCAATTCCGACTTCAGACGCCACGGAGCCCAGAAAAGAATCCTTATTTCCAATGACGATCTTGCCCCGTCGGTAACCCCGGGTCAGCTTTCCATGTATCTGGACGAAGACATGTTGGTGAAGGAAGAGGCCGATGTCGACCAGGAATACATGGACGGCACCTACAACACACTTGTGAGCTACGTGGTGGCACCGTCCGATCCTGTCAAAGGCTCGGTATGCTATAAGATGTTCTTCAGCGCCGACACAAAAACCATTTCCTACTTAACCAGGCACAAGATTTCGCCAGCAAAGGAAGCCGGCTTCCTGACCGAAGACCTGAAGAAAATCGCAAAGAAAAGATGAGGAGCGGAACCAGCAGGCAAGGGCTCAGGTATGCAGTGCGCCGAAGCGGCCGTTCAGTGGCTTACTGCGCGTTGACCATCGGCTGCGGAACCCGTGACGAGGCCGGCTATCCCGCTGGTATCGCTCACTTCACTGAGCATACAATCTTCCGCGGTACCAAACGCAAAAGTGCTTCGACCATAAGCGCTTACCTGGACCGTTTCGGCGGCGAACTGAATGCCTACACCACCAAGGAGGAGATAGTGTTACACGCCACCGTGCTGAAGGAGGATCTGTCCAAAGCCGCAGGACTGCTGTTCGAACTTGCCACGGAAGCCACCTTCCCGGACAAAGAAATCGAAACGGAGCGCGGCGTGGTCCTGGACGAAATCATTTCCTACAAGGACAACCCTGCCGAAGACGTTTACGACCGCTTCGAGAACCTTCTATTCGCCGGACATCCACTCCAAGTCCCAATTCTGGGCACGGCTGCTTCTGTGAAAAAAATAACCCCAGACATGCTCAGGCGCTTCGTTGCCGAAAAGTTCATCCCTTCCCGGATGGTCTTTACCGTAGTAGCCGACATCCCGGAGGAAAAGCTTGAAAAACAGGCGGTTAAGCTTATCGATAAAATTTTTACGGACGCGCCGAAAGCTCGGCCACAATTCTCGAAAGGTTGCGGTTTCACCGCCCTGGAGCCTTTCGACAAGGTTGTCGACAAGCGCCACCACGAAGTAAACGCCGTCATAGGCGCCTACGCACCTTCGCTTTACGAAATGCCGGACAGGCTCACCGCCGCGATGCTTCTGAACATCCTCGGCGGCCCGGCATCCAACTCCATTCTCAACAAGGAGCTAAGGGAAAAACGCGGCTGGGTCTATGGCATCGAATGCTCATACACGCAATATGCCGACACCGGCGTTGCAGCAATCACTTTCGGCTGCGACAGGCCAAACTTGGACGCCTGCATATCGGCCGTTTCCCGTATTCTTGAACAGCTGAAAACCACGCCCCTGACACCCTCACGCCTGCGCGCATACCGCAAACAAATGCTCGGCCAGCTGGCTATCAGCTCCGAAGCCGGCGAGGCCCAGTGCCTTTCAATGGGTAAGAGCATGCTCGCCTGGGGCTGCATCATGGAATCCGACGAAGTTCGCGCTAAGCTGGAAGCCATCACCCCTGCAGACATCCAGTCCATGGCCAGCCGCATCTTCTCAGCGCCATCTACACTTATTTATCTCTAGTCTTTTGTCGGCAATTTAGCCTTTTGTCAACAACTTAACCCTGGCTAAAGCACGGAATGTGGGACTGAAGGCCGAAAGTGTGCTTTTGTCGGCAATTTAGCCTTTTGTCAACAACTTAACCCTGGCTAAAGCACGGAATGTGGGACTGAAGGCCGAAAGTGTGCTTTAGACAAGACGCAGAGGGTGGTTAAAGCAGGAAATGTGGAAATAAAGGCCGAAAGTGTGCTTTAGGCAAGACGCAGAGGGTGGTTAAAGCACGGAATGTGGGACTGAAGGCCGAAAGTGTGCTTTAGGCACCGGTACCAGTAGAGAAACGACGGCGAAGGGAAAGAAACAGGGCCAAAACGTGACCAATGTCGTATGAGATAACGGCGAAGGTCACGTTTTCTCCGGTTTTCGTGACCGAGACCGTTAGCAACGACGGGCAGGAGTTCAACTTAGTTCGCGACTTCGCAGAGGAATTTGATGCGGACGAGGCGGATTTCGAGTTCTTCGTAATCGGGGGTGAGGGCGGCGAGGGCTTCGGCAAGGGAATCGGAGGTGGCTTCGTCGCGGAACCAGTCGTAGATTTCCTGGACAACGTCGGGGTCCAGGTTTTCGTTGATGTAGTAGTTCAGATTGACGCGTGTTCCGGTGGCGACAATGGCTTCAATCTCCGACAGCAGGGCATCCATGTCCAGGCCCTTGGCCGAGGCGATGCCCTCCAAATCCAGTTTGCGGTCTATGGACTGGATGATGTAGACTTTGTTGCCGGACTTGGAGGGGACGGATTTTACAACGAAATCGTCCGGGCGTTCTATTTCGTTTTCTTCCACCCACTTGGCAATGAGGTCCACGAATGGCTGGCCGTACTTGCGGGCCTTGCCCTCACCTACGCCCTGGCACTTTTCGGACAGTTCCTTAATGGTAAGTGGATAGACTATGGTCATATCCTCCAGCGCGGGGTCAGAGAAAATTACCCACGGTTGCAGTTTGAGCTTACGTGCTACGTCCTTGCGGAGGTCCTTGAGCATGGCCAGAAGAACTTCGTCCGCTCCTCCGCCGCCACGCACTGCCGCGGCGCTGTCTTCATCCTCGTCGTCTTCGCCTTCCGAGAAGGTCCTGTCCTCTACCAGCATCAGTTCCGTCGGATGCAGGTAAAATTCCAGACCAAGGTCTGTTGCCGATATAAGTCCGTAATTCTCAATGTCCTTCTCCAGATAATGAAGAATGAGTCCCTGGTGGATTACCGCCTGCCAGAAGCGCATGTCATGGTCTTTCCCGGCGCCGAAGAGGGAAAGCTTATCGTGCTTGTAGGACTTTATCATGGCGTTGGAAACGCCGGAAAGTATAGCTGCCAGATGTTCCAGCTTGAAGCGCTCCGGAAGGGCCTCGATCAGTTCAATGACCAGCGACATCTCTTCGCGGCCGTCGAAGCGGGCTTTTGGATGGAGGCAGTTGTCGCAGGCACCGCAGTTATCCGCCGGATAATCCTCGCCGAAATAATTGAGCAGCAGTTTCCTTCGGCACTGGCTGGACTCCGCGTAGGCAACCGTTTCAAACAACAGCTGCTTTCCTATCTCCTGCTCCGCCACGGGCTTTCCCTGCATGAATTTTTCCAGCTTCTGGATATCCTTGTAGCTGTAATAGGTAATGCACTGACCTTCCATTCCGTCGCGTCCGGCACGGCCTGTCTCCTGATAATAGCCCTCTATGCTCTTGGGGATGTCGTAATGAATGACGAAGCGCACGTCCGGCTTGTCTATGCCCATGCCGAAAGCAATGGTTGCAACGATCACGTCCACCTCCTCCATAAGGAACTTGTCCTGGTTTTCCGCCCTGGTTTTGGCATCAAGGCCCGCGTGATACGGAAGCGCCTTTATGCCGTTTATGCACAGCATCTGGGCGATTTCTTCCACCTTTTTGCGGCTGAGGCAGTAAATGATGCCGGACTTTCCGGGGTTCTGGCGTATGTAACGGATGATATCCTTCTCCGGTTCCACTTTGTCCCGCACTTCGTAATACAGGTTGGGCCTGTTGAAGGAGCTTCTGAACACCTTTGCGTCCTGGATGCGGAGGTTCTTCAAAATGTCGCTCTGCACTTTGGGCGTTGCGGTTGCGGTCAGCGCAATGATTGGAGCAAGCTGGATTTCCTCCACTATTGACCGAATCCGCCGATATTCCGGCCTGAAATCGTGTCCCCATTCCGATATGCAGTGGGCTTCGTCCACGGCATAAAAGGAGATTTTTATGCTTTTGAGCAGCGCTATGTTTTCCTCTTTGGTCAAAGACTCCGGAGCCACGTACAGCAACTTGGTAACTCCGCTCAGGAGGTCTTCCTGAACTTCGGCTATCTGGGCGCGGTTAAGGGACGAATTGAGAAAGTGGGCGATGCCGGCGTCCCCTGCCTCGAAACCCCTGATTGCGTCCACCTGATTTTTCATCAGGGCGATAAGTGGCGAAATCACTATCGCAGTGCCTTCCATAAGCAACGCCGGAAGCTGATAGCAAAGGGATTTGCCACCGCCTGTGGGCATAAGGACAAAGGCGTTTTTGCCATCCGTAAGATGACGGATGATTTGCTCCTGATCTCCTTTAAAAGCGTCGTAGCCGAAGAAGGTCTTCAGCTTGGAATGAAGGATATTAGGGTCTACGGCCAAAAGAAACAGTTATTAGTTCGGCTAAATTTAATCATTATTAATCACATTTCCAAACCTTTCGGCCTCTCTTTCCAGCAAAAAATTCGTTCTTAGCCCATAATTAGGTATTCTCCCAAAAAATCCCTATATTTGCAGGATGAAGCTCAATGAGCTAAATGCATTGAACAAAACGTTTAAAAATTTTTTATAAAATGAAACTTACAAAACTCTTTGCCATCGCATCGGCCGCAGTGCTGGTGGTGGCTTGCGGCTCTCCCAAAGCGGAGGGTTCCAAAGAAGTACAGAGCCTTCTCCCTACCAAGGGTCAGGTGGACACCGCATCCTACATGCTTGGCGTTAACTTCGGCCTTGTAATTACCCAGAACAACTTCGGCGACCTGAACAAGTCCCAGATCATGAAGGGTATGAACGACGCCCTAAACGCAAAGGAAGGCAAGCCCATGGACTCCGTGTTCGTAAAGCAGTTCAAGATCGACCCCTCCGACCTTAACACGATCCTGAACGAGTTCATCCAGAAGCGCACCGCTTACGAAGGCGCCCTGAACCTCGAAAAAGGCGACAAGTTCCGCAAGGAATTCTACGAGAAGAACAGCGCCGACTCCACCGCTACCGGTATCGTTTACCTGATCCAGGATTCCGGCAGCGAAGTTCGCGCCACCTCTGACCGCGACACCGTTAAGGTCAACTACCGCGGCACCCTCATCGACGGCACCGAATTCGACGCCAACGAAGGCATCAGCTTCCCTCTTAACCGCGTTATCCGCGGCTGGACCGAAGGCATGAAGCTCGTGGGCGAAGGCGGCAAGGTCACCCTCGTCATCCCCGCCAACCTGGCATACGGTGAAAGAGGTCCCCGTGACATCGGCTCCAACTCCACCCTCATCTTCGAAGTAGACCTCCTTGAGGTTCATCCTTTCGTAGAGAAAGAAGAAGTTAAGAAGTAATACCTATGGCACTGGAACTGGAAGGCACCATTCGCCAGCGCATGGGCATACAGTCGGGAACTTCGGCCCGCGGCGCCTGGGCAAAGCAGGAGTTCGTCCTTGAATTCCCGGACGGGAACTTCACCTCGCAGGTATGCTTCACGGCCTTCGGGCAGGACAAGGTTAACGAACTTGCAAAATATCAGGACGGCGACAAAGTGAAAGTGTCGTTCAACATCCGCAGCCGCGAATATAACGGCAGGTGGTACAACGACCTTCAGGTCTGGCGCATCGCCCCCGCAGGACAGGCTGCCCCGACAGCACCTGCAGCAGCACCCGCCTACGAAGCCCCTGTATACAACGCCCCCATCCAGCAGGCTCCCGCCCCCACCCTGGACGACATGCCCGGAGAATCGGAGGACGACCTCCCCTTCTAGGAAACAGCACGGTATTTGAACATTATAATCTGCGAGCATTCCGGCAACGGATTCTCGCAGATTTTTTGTATTTTTGTAGCCTTATATGACAAAATGACAGACACAATGCTTTCTTTCAATAACAGATGGGTCCGCCTGGCAAAAGACCTGCTTTTCGTGGCCCTGGGTGTGTGGCTCGTTTCACGGGGAGGGTTTTTCTCGATAGCGATAGGCCTCCTTGCACTGTACTGGTACGGGCGGGACGCCTGGTTCCAGAGCAAGACCCTGTGGCAGGAGAAAAACTTCGTCCCTAAAAGCCAAAGGGCCGAAGGCCCCACCACGGCCCAGCCCCAGGAAGACGGCAAGATTACCATAACCGACCTGAGAGACGCAAAGGAAGTCAATTTCGAGAAAGAATGATTCCTAAAGAGACAGTAGACCTTATACTGGATACCGCCCGGATCGAAGAAGTGATTGGGGATTTCGTGACGCTCAAGCGCCGCGGCTCCAGTTATGTAGCCTGCTGTCCCTTCCACAACGAGAAAACTCCTTCGTTCCACGTAACGCCTTCAAAAGGCATTTACAAGTGCTTCGGCTGCGGAAAAGCCGGCAGCGCTGTAGGTTTCGTCATGGAGCACGAGCACATGACCTACCCGGAGGCCCTCCGTTATCTTGCAAGAAGATACAACATAGAGGTGCACGAGGAGGAGGAATCGGCCGAACAGATTGCGGCGCGGCAAAGGAGCGAAAGCCTTCTGGCGGCGTCGGAATTCGCCTTTAAGTTCTATAAGGATCAGCTGAAAACCGACGAAGGCAGGGCCATCGGCCTGGCATATTTCCGAAGCCGCGGCCTTCTTCCGGAGACGATTGAAAAATACGGGCTTGGCTGGGCGCCGAAAGACAAGGACAGCTTCACCAAGGCAGCCAAAGACGCCGGCTACAAGGACGAATTCCTCTTGGAAACCGGTCTCTGCAGCCAGTGGGAGAGCGACGGCAGCCTTCACGACCGCTTCTACGAAAGGGTGATGTTCCCCATCCATTCGGTGAGCGGCAGGGTCATCGCCTTCGGCGGCAGAACACTCCTGAAAGAGAAATCGGACAAGATAGCGAAGTACGTAAACTCCAAGGAAAGTGAGATTTACGTAAAGTCGCGAAGCCTGTACGGCATCTGGTTCGCCAAGAGCGAGATGGCAAAGGTCGACAAATGCTACCTGATGGAAGGCTACCTGGACGTGCTGTCCATGCACCAGGCCGGAATCCTGAACTGCGTGGCCTCCAGCGGCACTTCGCTCACTGAGGAGCAGATCCGCATCATCAAGAAATTCACCTCCAACGTCACCATAATGTACGACGGTGACAGTGCGGGGCTGCACGCAGCCATCCGCGCCATCGGCATGATACTGAAGGAAGGCATGGCCCCGCGTGTGGTGTTCCTGCCGGACGGGGACGACCCAGATTCCTTCGCCCGGAAGCATACGCTGGAGGAAATACGCGAATTCATCGACACGCACGAGCAGGACGGCATCGCCTTCAAGACGGACCTGCTGCTCTCGGAAGCAGGCGGCGACCCCCTGAAAAAGGCCAACCTGATCAACGAAATCGCCGATACGGTGGCCGATATTCCCGACCCCATCCGCCGCCAGGTGTATGTGGACACGGTTGCGGAGCGCTTCGGCATAGAGTCCGACATAATTCAGGACAGGGTCCGGAAGACCAGGGAAAAGACTGCCAGGGAGGAGAGGCTGGCCGATGAAAGGAGATACGCTCGGCCCTCCGGGCCTCGGTATGACAGTAACGGGGCTGGGTATGACAGTAACGGGCCTCGGTATGGCAGTAACGGGGCTGGGTATGATAATGCCGGGCATGGGTATGATAATGCCGGGCATGGGTATGACAATAGCGGGGCTGTTGATAATGTCATACCGAGCGAAGCGAGTGTATCTCAAAGAAAAAACTCTCGCGAAAGCATACTGGAGCCTTCGGAGCGGGAGCTCCTTGGCTTTATCCTCCGATACGGGCGCACTCCCCTGCAGTTCGAATCGGATTCGGAGTTCTTCGACCCGGAAGGCACGCAGACGGTGGCGGAATTCATCGACTCGGCCCTGTATTCGGACAATATAGAATTCTCCAACCTCCCCTACCGCGCCGCCTACAACGAATATTTCCGCCTTTACGACGAAAAACTGGACCAGGATGCCATCGTCAAAACCATGATGGACGGCGAGGACAGGACAGTGGCTGACGTTGCCGCACAGCTCAGCACCGAAAAGTACGAACTGACAGTGCACAACTTCTCCGAGGCCCTTACGACCACGGATTCGTGGCTGGTGAACTTCGTCCCGCGCGCCATACTCGTTTATCACGACAAGCGCATCACCGCCCAGCAGAAGGAGCTTAGCCGGCAGCTTGCAGAAGCTTCGGCCGACCAACTCCTGGACATAATGAATCAGATGGGAAAGCTTAACGCAATTAAGAAGACCCTTAATATAAAATTAGGAAGACTGCACAAATGAAGAGTTACAAACGAACCCTGGTGACCTGCGCGCTGCCTTACGCTAACGGTCCTGTACACATCGGGCACCTTGCCGGAGCCTACATTCCCGGCGACATCTACGTCCGTTACCTCCGAATGCGGGGCGAGGACGTGGTGTTCATCTGCGGAAGCGACGAGCACGGCGTTCCCATCACCATCAAGGCCAAGGACCAGGGAGTAACGCCCCAGGATATTGTGGACAGGTATCACAAGGTCATGAAAGACGCTTTCACGGGCCTGGGGATCAATTTCGACATATATTCCAGGACTTCATCAGAGGTTCATGCCAAGAACGCTTCAGAGTTTTTCCGCAAGCTCTACGACCAGGACGATTTCATCACCCAGGAGAGCGAGCAGCTGTACGACGAGGAAGCCAAGATGTTCCTGACGGACCGCCTGATCGAGGGCACCTGCCCCAAGTGCGGCAATCCCAAAGCCTACGGCGACCAGTGCGAGAAATGCGGCAGCACCCTGAGCCCCGAGGAGCTTCTGGACCCCAAATCCAAGCTTTCCGGAAGCACTCCCGTTAAAAAGAAGACCAAGCACTGGTACCTGCCCCTTGACAGGTACGAGCCCTGGCTCCGTGAGTGGATTCTGGAGCAGCACAAGGAGTGGAAGACCAACGTTTACGGCCAGTGCAAGAGCTGGCTGGACGGTGGACTGCAGCCCCGCGCCGTCACCCGTGACCTTGACTGGGGCGTGCCCGTTCCGGTCGAAGGGGCCGAAGGGAAAGTGCTGTACGTGTGGTTTGACGCTCCCATCGGCTATATTTCCAACACCAAGGAGCTTCTGCCCGATAGCTGGGAGAAATGGTGGAAAGACCCCGAAACCCGTCTGGTGCATTTTATCGGCAAGGACAATATCGTGTTCCACTGCATTGTGTTCCCGTCCATGCTAAAGGCCTACGGGGACTATATTCTGCCGGACAATGTGCCTTCCAACGAGTTCCTTAACCTTGAAGGGGACAAGATTTCCACTTCGCGGAACTGGGCCGTGTGGGTGCATGAGTACGAGGAGCAGTTCCCCGGACAGGAGGATGTGCTGCGCTATGTTCTCACCGCAAACGCTCCCGAAACAAAGGACAACGACTTCACCTGGAAGGACTTCCAGAGCAGGAACAACAGCGAGCTCGTGGCCATTTTCGGCAATTTCGTGAACAGGGCCGTAGTGCTCACCCACAAGTATTTCGGCGGAGCTGTTCCGGCCAATCTTAAACCGGAAGCAATTGACGCCGAGACGCTTGCATCAGTAAAGCCTTGCCGCGAAGCGCTGGAGAAATACATCGAGACCTATCATTTCCGCGAGGCTTTGAAGGAGGCGATGAATATTGCCCGAATCGGCAACAAGTACATCTCCGACATGGAGCCCTGGAAGGTCGCAAAGACGGACCTTGACCGCACTGCGTCAATCCTTTACACCTGCCTGCAGCTCTGCGCGGACCTTGCCATAGCCTTCGAGCCCTTCACTCCTTTCAGCGCCGAAAAGCTCCGCGGCATCCTCCGCGTCGGCCTTGACGCCGGTTGGGACCACCGCAAAGGCGAAGGCACCCCCACAGTGAACTTCTACAAGGAAGGCGAAGGGAAGGCGGTGCACACCGTATCCGGAGATTCTCTCGGCCATGAATGGCCTCGGAATGACAAAAACCATGATATGTCGAGCGACAATTCTGTCATACCGAGCGACAATTCTGTCATACCGAGCGACAATTCTGTCATACCGAGCGAAGCGAGTGTATCTCATTTAATCCTCACCTGGAACATGCTCGGAGCCCCCGAGCTCCTGCCTTCCGGACACCAGATCGGCGAGGCCGTTCTCCTGTTCCAGAAGATTGAAGACGAAGTCGTGGACGCGCAGATAAAGCGCCTGCAGGACATCAAGGCTGCAAGGGAGGCAGCCGAGGCAGCTGCCCAGGCCGCCGAAGCCGCGAAGAAGGTGGAACCGCAGAAGGCCGAAGTCAACTTCGACGACTTCGCCGCCATGGACATCCGCACCGCCACAGTGCTTGCCGCAGAGCGTGTTCCCAAGACGGATAAGCTCCTGAAGCTGAGCATCGACACGGGAATCGACCAGCGCACCATCGTCTCCGGCATCGCCGAATACTACAGCCCGGAAGACATGGTGGGCAAACAGATCTGCATCCTTGCGAACCTTGCGCCCCGCACCATCCGCGGCATCGAGTCCAAGGGCATGATCCTGATGGCCAAACAGGGCGACGGCAAGATGCGCTTCATCACCCCCCAGGAAGTCCTGGCAAACGGAGCACAAATCGGATAAACCCAGACGGTCCCTGAGCCTGTCGAAGGGCCTGTCGAATCGGTCCCTGAGCCTGTCGAAGGGCCTGTCGAAGGGCGACCGGGGATCTCAAAACCAAAAGAACCATGGAACAACCGCACGGACTGCATTTCCTGGACGGAATGAACCAGGAGAACATACGCCGGAGCATGATGGAAGCCAGCCATCACGGCTCCAAGGCCCTGAACAAGTATCTGGACCTGTCGGCCGAAGTTGCCGAAGCCATGGCCCAGGGTAAGCCTGTAGTGGCGCTGGAATCCACCATCATCAGCCACGGCATGCCTTATCCGCAGAACGTAGAGACTGCGCTGAAGGTGGAGGCCGCCATCCGCGAATGCGGTGCCGTACCTGCCACGATTGCTATTATCGGCGGGCGTTTGAAGGCAGGGCTTTCGGCCGAAGAGATTGAGTATCTGGGCCGGATGGGTCGAAAGGTGGCCAAGGCCAGCCGAAGGGACCTTCCCGTGCTGGTTGCCCGGAAGATGGACGGCGCCACCACCGTTACCACTACCATGATCATCGCCGCCATGGCCGGAATCAAAGTTTTCGCCACCGGCGGCATCGGCGGCGTGCACCGCGGGGCTGAAACCACCATGGACATATCGGCCGACCTTGAAGAGCTTGCCAAGACGCCCGTGATGGTAATCTGCGCCGGAGCCAAATCCATTCTGGACCTGGGACTTACGCTGGAATATCTGGAAACCAAGGGCGTCCCCGTGATCGGCTTCGGCACCGACGAACTGCCCGCTTTCTACACCCGCCATAGCGGTTTCAAGGTGGATTACAGACTGGATACCCCCGAAGAACTGGCCGCCGCATTCCGCGCCAAACTGGAGATGGGCCTGGAAGGCGGCATGCTTGTCACCAACCCCATCCCCGAAGAGTGGTCCATGGATCCAGCGCGCATTAATGGCGCCATCGACCAGGCTCTGGCTGAGGCCGATGCCCAAGGCATTCGCGGCAAAGAAGTCACCCCCTTCCTCCTGGCCCGCATCAAAGACCTCACCGGCGGCGACTCCCTCGCCTCCAACATCCAGCTCGTCCTGAACAACGCCCGCCTCGCCGCCAGGACCGCCGCGTTGCTGTAATCCTTGACGGCCTCGGTCACGTTTTGGCCCGTTTTCTTCCCCTTCGTCGTCACGGTCTACGGCGACGGTCACGTTTGGGCCCGTTTTTCGATCCTTCGCCGTCAACGCGTGCCAGGTTGACGGGCATGATTCATTCTTTTGCGGTCTTTCGCTTTCTTTCCGAAAAAAACTTTCGTATATTTGTAGGTGTCAGGGCTATGTGCCGCAGTTGCATATCCCTGACGATACATATTAGATGAAAGTGTTTTCGTCTTATCCCGGCTGGAAATCTCGCAAGTTTATTAGCACAAGGATAGACATTACATTCATCACCTGATTTGGTGTACCGTGCATTCTGCACAGTATCCATACGGGTGTGGAGTTTGTTTATTTGTGCACGGCTTCGCGAGAGCCTCCAGCTGATAAACGAAATGCTCTGCACCTTTTTTTGTGCCTATTGTTTATCACACTTATAATTATGAAGAATTACATTTTTCTCATTGCGACATCAATCTTGATGGTGTTCTCTTGCCAAAAATCAGAAGCTCCGGAACAGGTGCCGGTAACTTCTATTACCTTGGATCAAAATGCGATCGAAATGAAAATCCGATCAGTCATTCAACTAACCGCGACGATTACTCCTTCGGACGCAACAGAAAAAAACATAACTTGGGAGTCTTCCAATCAATCTGTAGCCATTGTATCCAAAAATGGCTGGGTTACCTCAGTTGCAGAGGGACAATCTCTAATAACTGCCAGCGCTGGGGGAAAATCTGCATCTTGTCTTGTGACCGTTACCAAGGGGATTGTTGATGTATCTTCTGTAAGGCTCAATAAAACAACTCTCGCTTTAATAAAGGGGGAATCAGAAACATTGGTCGCAACCGTTAATCCGGATGATGCAACGGATAAAACAATGACCTGGACCAGCTCAAATGCCGATGTGGCTTCTGTTGACGCCAATGGCAAGGTTATGGCTTTAGCAAATGGAACCACTACTATTACGGCAAAAGCAGGAGGAAAAGAGGCAGCCTGTGCTGTTACTGTCACGGTTCCTCTTGAGTCGATCTCTCTCAATAAAACAGAATTGTCGTTAATAAAGGGGGAATCAGAGACTCTCATCGCAACCATAGCCCCCGAAGATGCCACTGAAAACACTGTATCCTGGACCAGTTCCAATACGTCCGTTGCAACTGTAGAATCAAGTGGTAAGGTAACTGCTAAAGGAGGCGGAAGCGCCACGATTACGGCGAAAGCTGGAGGAAAAGAGGCAACTTGCTCTGTGAACGTTACGGTTCCTGTTGAATCCGTCACCCTTGACAAGACCAACATTTCTATTGAGGAAGGCGAATCTGTAACCTTGTCAGCGACAGTCAACCCCGAAGATGCGACGGACAAGACTGTGACGTGGTCCAGCTCTAATGAGTCTATCGCGTCTGTAGATCAGAATGGTAAGGTTACGGCCATCAAGGAAGGTAACGCTACAATTGCTGCTAAAGCAGGAGAAAAAGAAGCAACGTGCTCTGTTACGGTGAATAAGAAAGTGATTCCCGTCACTTCTATAACTTTGGACAAGGGAAGTCTGACTTTATTTGTTGGGAATGAAGTTACTCTAACCGCAACGGTCCTGCCTGATGATGCAACAGACAAGACCGTCACTTGGACATCAAGCAACACAAGTGCTGCAACAGTCGAAAACGGTGTAATTAAGGGAGTCGGTGCAGGAAGATCCACAATCACTGCCACTGCCGGTAATATTTCAGCCACATGTGAAGTATTAGTGGTTTATGATTCGGAGGCTGGTGTTTACGCTCAGTATTATGGTGGCGCAATGAGTATTATCAATGGAAAGATTCAGTCTGGCAGCCAATTGAATTTTGGCGTGGTTAATTATAGCTCTGAAACCATTCGTGTAGTTTCTGTCCAACTTATTGATGGACAATCTGGCCAGGGCGGTAATGTTATGAGCATTGGCGTGGATATCGCTTCAGGTTCCTCATCAGCTTGGACAATTACTATTGGCGCAGCTGGGATTTATGAGCCAACTGCCAGATTTGTATTCTCCTTTAAGGGTGAGACATATACGTGTTCAGCACAATATATAAGTTTATAAATTTGACATATTGTCAGTTGTACTACGGTTGTAAGCATCCCGGGAGCCGCTTTCTACAGGAGCGGCTCCCATTATGTTCGAGCCAAGACTTCTTATCGTACCGGGCCAATAGACCGCCGGTATCTGGCACGTTTGGGGGCTGTTATATATCGATAATCACTTCGAACCAAGATATAGCAGCAGCATACTCAGCAGTAGGAGCCCCAGGTCAAGGGCCTTTGCCTTGAGGTTCTTTTCTTTTAGAATAAGTGCGCCGATGGCGAAGCTTACAAGCACGCTGCCTCGGCGTATCATGGAAACGACAGCGATGAGCGCTTCGGGCTGAGACAGGGCCTGAAGGTATAAATAATCGGCCCCGCAGAGGAAAATGCTTATGAACGGAATGCCCCAGTTCCAATGGAAAGGCGTGGTCTTTTTCCTGTTCGGCCACCATAGCAGCGTCGTCACCAAAAGCATCATTATGGCCTGATACAGCGAGTACCAGCTAAGTACGAACATCCGCGGCAGGCCCAGATAGGCCGGAGACATCAGGAACTTGTCGTAAAGCCCGCTGGCGGCGCCCAGGATGACGGCAAGGATAAGGCAAACAATCCACTTGTTCCCCGCCTGAAAGCCTTCCTTCTTCCCCGTGAGCCGCATCAAAAAATACGCGAATATTGCAAGCAGCACACCGGCCCATTGAAGCAGATTCAGCTTTTCGCCGAAGATAAATATGGCCCCCACAAGCACCAGCACCGGTCGCGTCGCATTCACCGGACCCACGATGGTAAGAGGCAAATGCTTCATCGCCGCATATCCCGCCATCCATGACGACAGCACAAGCGCGCTCTTCCCTATCACGTAAATCTGCACGCCCCATCCGAAAAACCCCGTCTCAAAAAGCCACGGAGAAAAGACAAGTGCGCACAAAACCGTATTCAGACAAAGGACGGGTATAATGGCGTTATCCTTCAAGGAAATCTTCTTGAAGGAGTCGTAGCCGCCCAAAAGCGCAGCCGAACCAAATGCCAGAAGCCACCACATGATTTGACAAAGTTAATTCAAACTCAACGTTCGAGCAAATAATTAGGGGAAGTCTCATTATAGGAAGGCTTGACCGGTTGTGCCGGTGTGGCCAGTGTCGCCGGTGGTGCCTGCCGATGGACCGCCGGGAACACTGAAGCCCGTTTTCGTCGCCGGTGGTGCCTGCCGATGGACCGCCGGGAACACCATTCTGTCATACCGAGCGAAGCGAGCGTATCTCCGTGAGCAAAAACGCCCCCCGGTGCTCACGGAAGGGCAATAGCGAGGTGTCGGTGAGCAAAAACCACCTTTGGTGCTCACCAAAATGCAGAGGGAACTTTTAAAGCGACTGGATTTCTTCGGCAGAAAGACCGGTTGCTGAAGAAATGACAGACACCGGAACCTGCTCTGTTAAAAGCTTCTTTGCAACAAGTTGGATACCCTCCTTGATGCCTTGCTTGACACCTTCCTTCACACCCTCCTGCCGGGCGTACTCGCTGATGGTGTATTTCTCGTATTCGTTGAGCATGGATGAAATGTAAAGGGATCAAGGCTTCCCGTTCTTGCGATGTCAAACACATCGCCAAAACCAGCCTTGTTATCAGGAACCACTGCAAAGTTATTCAAATTTCCGAAAAGATAGCACCATCTTTCCATATTTGTTTCCAGAGAATCCCATACTTTGCCAAGACGCGGCAACTCCAGGAAGAAGAACTGGAGTTTGTCCGCAAAGACATCATTGTGAAAGGTCTGCTCCCTCAACTGATATCCGAAGAAGATTTTTCCAGGAGGGACATCCTTCACATGCGGCCTCTCGTAATTTGCGATGCAAAGCACGTAAACCGGGCTCAGGCTATACCGTTCCGCTCCTCGTTCAACTTGCCTTTGCACGACAGCCGAGCCATAGTACAGGGATTTCGTTCGTAAGGTACTCGATGTCCGACACCTCAACGGGTAGTACGTCATTTATTAACTTGAGCAGTATGGGCTTGTGTCCAAGAATGTACTTGAAGGCAAAATCCACCTTGAAGTCCATAAATAGCGGCAGCTTTTCCGGGTGGTCCATGTATTCCTGTACAAGCCTGTTCTCGTTTGCCTCTGCGGAGCGGAGCATCATCCCGATGCCCGGGTCCAAAGTAAGATTCTTCGTTTTCATGGCCGCAAGTTACGGAGCCTGCAAGTGAAAGAAGAATTTTGGCAAGGCTTGCCAGAATTTGGAAATGTGATGGAAAATACTTGTCGAACATTTGCAGCCTTTCTTTTTCTTTCCGAAAAAATCTTTTTTATATTTGTAGGTGTCAGGGCTATGTGCCGCAGCTGCATACCCCTGACAATTATTAGATTCCAGCCACTTCCCCATCATTTCTTAGGCATAACCTTGGCTTGCCAGCAGATGGTCCATTAGAATTCCAACTTATTTCCCTCTTCCTTCATCTCTTCGTACTTCGCCTTATTCAGCCTGAAAAGCGAAGCAATTCTCCCAGGCCGGCGTTTCGGCTTGGCCTCTGAGGCAGGCATCGGCGCGGGCATCGCGGGTTCTGCGCAGCAGAAATCCATTTCGTCCGACATGTGGGGAGCGGCGCTTTTCATAGCCATCATCGGCGGCTCGGGTAAGACAGGAGATTCCCGGTCACCCTTCGACAGGCTCAGGGCCCGCAGTGAATGACTGTCATCTTCGGCCTCTTCCAGGATTCCGGAAGACAGTATCTTTCGCTGAAAATTGCGCCGGTCGAACTTCACGCCCAGGATGATTTCGTAAAGACGCTGAAGGTCTGGAATGGTGAATTCATCGTCCAAAAGCTCGAAGCCGACGGGGTCGAAATGAATATCCCTGCGGAGCCGCTCCATTGCCGCCTTGAGTATATCGGCATGGTCGAAGGCCAGAACTGGCAACTCGTCGATGGAGAACCAGGCGGCCTCGTCGGCATCGTCGCCTCCTTCCACCTCAGACGGCTTCATGAGCGCATAGAATGCTATGGTAATCACGCGCTCGCGTGGGTCACGCGAAGGGTCGGAGAAAACGCCCAGCTCCTCTACTGCAGAGGCCTCAAGGCCGGTCTCCTCGCGAAGCTCCCGGAGTGCGCCTTCCCTAGCCGTCTCATCGTTCCTGAGGAACCCGCCCGGCAGTGCCCACTCTCCCTTGTACGGTTCTCCTCCGCGCTTGACCAAAAGGACCTTCAGTTTCCAGTCCTCATACGTAAAGATAACGCAGTCCGTAGTGACGGCCGGGTGCTCGTACTTGTACTGATAAGGGAACGCGGCGCCCCTGACAAATGTGTAATTCTTACCCATAGCAACGGCAAATTTAGGCGTTTTGTTTCAAAAATCAAAAATTTGTGTCAAAATTACGCGAATTATTTGTTTGGCAAGATAATTGTTTATACCTTTGTGTCGAAATGACGCATTTAATAATTAAAACCCACAAAGCCATGGAAAAGACAAGCAGCAAAACCAAAGTTTACAACGTAATCATCATGGACCGCAGCGGTTCCATGTGGGACATCCAGAAATCGGCCATCCAGGGCTACAATGAGGTGCTGGGCGGAATTAAGGCCGATGCCAAGACCTATGCAGAGACGCAGGAGCACTTCATGACGCTGGTTCTCTTCGACAGCAGCTCGATTGAAAACGTATATTGGAACGAAAATCCGGAGAAGGCAGCTATCCTTACGGCGGAGACCTATGTGCCCGGTGCCTGCACTCCACTGTACGACGCCATGGGTAGGACCCTGACAAGGTTGCAGAAGGAGCTTAACGGAGACCCTAATGTGTCCGTGATTGTAACTGTCATCACCGACGGCCTGGAGAACAGCTCCACGGAGTATTCTCTTCACGCTATTCAGGCGCTCATCAAGCACCTGAAGGAGCAGGGCTGGAGCTTCGCCTACATGGGCACGGACCACGATGTGGAAAGTGTCACGGTAAGCCTTTCCATCACCAATGTGGTCAAGTTCGAGAAGACCGAGGCTGAAACCCAGGCCGTGTTCGAGAAGGAGCGCCGCGCCCGCAAGCGCTACAATGACAAGATGGCAAGCTACTGCGCTGAAGCGCCCTGTGCATCGGCCGAAGACATGAAGGCCTACCGGAAGAAGATCTCTGAAGAGTACTACAAGGAGAACTAAATCTTGTCACAGCTAGCGGCAGAACTGAAAAAGAAGACACGCCACGCGAACGCTAAATCGGCTAAAATGTACGCTTGGCGTGTCGCCGGTGGCTGGATTTCACAGAAACGGCCGGAGATACGCTCGCTGCGCTCGGTATGACAGAAAGAATGCTCGGTATGACAGAAAGAACGCTCGGTATGACAAGGTCTGGGCAGGAGATTCCCGGTCTAGCCGGGAATGACGGAGTCACCCTTCGACAGGCTCAGGGACCAACGGTCATGACAGGGAAAAGCCGACCATAACAGGACAAGATGGTCTTGGGCATGTCAGGAGGAGGGTAAGGTGGAGGCATGGGGCGGGAAGGAGATGTGCGTGGGGATGTGGAGGGAGCGGTGACGCGTAAGCGGCATAACGGCCACTGTTTGACGACGTTAGGCCGGGGCTTAAGGGCACGGACTAAAAGGAGGAGTTTGGCCGTTAAGTGACCGGATAGCCTCCTTCCCGCCCTAAGCCGTCACCTTACCCTTCTCCCGGCATAGCGGAACTCATTTCCGTGAGCACCAGAGGCGATAGTAAAGACACGCTGATTACGCAAAATGGGCCGTTTTTGCGTAAACGCCGTGTCCTCGGTAACGCTGATTACACGAAAAGAGCCATTTTTGTGTAAATAGCGTGTATTTGGTGCAGCGCTCTTGCGAGAGATTCCCGGTCGGGGCCGGGAATGACAGCACTACTCCCCCACCGGAATCCAGGTAATGCTCGGATCGCGGCGCCACCAGGTGAGCTGGCGCTTGGCGTAGTGGCGGGTGTTGGCCTGGATGTGGCGGATGCAGGATTCCATGTCGGGGATGCGGCCGTCGAAGTGGTCGAACATTTCGCGGTAGCCGACTGTCTGGAGGGCGGGAAGCTGGCGGTAGGGGTACATGCGACGGGCTTCCTCTTCTAAGCCGCGGAAAATCATCTGCAGGACTCGGGCGTTGATTCGGTCGTATAGCTCTTCCCTGGGCCTTTCAAGGCCGATTTTCACTATCTCGAAGTCCCTTTCCTTGAAAGTGCGTGTTTTAAACGACGAAAAAGGCTTCCCGGTGTACATGCTGACCTCCAAGGCCCTGATCACCCTTTGTCCGTTGGACAGGTCAAGTTCTTCGTAGGAGACAGGATCCAACTCTTTCAATTGATTTGCAAGAACCTCAACTCCTTCGTCCCGTAGGCACTCCATCAGATGCTCGCGCAGCTGGGCGGGGACTTCCGGGAAATCGTCCAGGCCATAGCAGAAGGCGTCGATGTACATCATGGAGCCGCCGCACATGACAAGGGTTTCGTGGCCTTCGTCGAATAGGCGGTTTACCAGCGCCAGGGCCTCGGTCTCATAGATGCCGGCGGTGTAATTGCGGGTGATGGGGATGCTTCGGACGAAGTAGTGCTTCACCATGGCCATTTCCCGCCTGGAAGGGGCTGCAGTGCCGATTACCAGTTCCTTATAAATCTGGCGGGAATCGCAGGAAATGACGGGAGAGCCGCACTCGATGGCGCGGCGTATGGCATAGCCGGTTTTGCCGACGGCGGTGGGACCAAGTATGATCTCTAGGCGCCGGGGCATGGTCAGTCTTCGTTCTCGTCGTAGATTTCTTTGCCGTCTTCGTCGGGACCTTCGTCCTCTTCGTCGTCGAAGTCTTCATCGTCGAAGTCTTCGTCGTCGAAGTCTTCGTCGTCTTCCTCGCCGGGGAGGCGGCGCTTGTTGTCCGGAAGGTCTTCGAAGGCCACGTAGCCGTTCTCAAACTCGATGGGATTGGGACCTTTGCTTTCCGCCAAAAAGGGGAAATCCGGACTGACTCTGGAGCCAGCCACTTCCCCTTCGATGGTGATATTGACGCTCTTTTTGTTGGTGACGTCGTAGAAATATACGAAGTCCGTTGCGCCGGCCTTGATGACTTTTTCCAGCGGAGTGGCATCCACGGTGCCCCAGCCAAGGTCGAAGAGACCGTAACGGCCTACTACGCCGCCGGTGATATCCAGGGCTTTGAACATGATGAGCTGATCCTGAGGAAATTCAAGATCGGCCCTTAGTTGCTTATGTATGGTGTACAGGGTGCTTGCGCCGTGCACGTGATATACGCGGAAAAAACCTTTAATGCCTGTTAGCGTTACTCTTAGTATAAAAACCATAGTCTGCAGTCGTTTAGCGAAATCAAAGATACTGCTTTTTTCCGTTTCAATTGCAAATTTTCTCAAAAAACCTTACATTCGTGGAAGTGGAACTTTTCGACGCATACAAAAGCATAGGCGCACCTGCCGAAGGCCTTTTCAAGGACAACGGTTCGCGCTTCATCGCCCTGGCCTATCCGGTGGAAACGGAGGCCGAGGTAAAGGAAATCGTCGCCGGCCTGAAAAAGGAATACCATGACGCCCGCCACCACTGCTACGCCTACAGGCTTGGCTATAAGGGCGATGTATTCCGCTCAAGCGACGACGGGGAGCCTTCGGGCAGCGCCGGAAGGCCCATCCTGGGGCAGATAGATTCGGCCGGCCTAAGCGATATTCTGGTTGTGGTCGTGCGCTATTTCGGCGGCATCAAGCTTGGAATTCCGGGGCTCATCAGGGCCTATAAAACCTCCACGGCCGACGCCCTGGCGCAGGCCAACGTAATCGAAAAAATTGCCTCCAGGCGCTTCAGGCTCAACTTTGACTACCTTTCCATGAATTCAGTGATGAAGGTGATGAAAGACATGGACCTCCCCCAGCTGTCGCAGGATTTCGGGGAAAGGTGCAGCCTGGAAACGAAGGTAAGGCTGTCGGCCATCGACACTTTTTTACAAAAGATTGAAAATTGCGCCGAAATAGAAGAAATATAAGGTATTGACAATAAAAATCACTATCTTTCGGAACTGAAGACAAACAAACTTTAACCACTTTATAACACTATGTCCAAAAAAGTTCACGTATTCAACGCAGGTCCCTGCCTGCTGCCACAGGTAGCCATCGACAAAGCCATCGAGGCCCTCAAGGATTTCAGCGGCACCGGAATCTCGCTCATTTCCATCAGCCACCGCACCAAGGAGTGGGACGCAGTAATGGACGAATGCCGCGCCCTCTGGAAGGAGCTCCTGAACATCCCCGACACCCACGAAGTAGTGTTCCTGGGCGGCGGCGCATCGCTCCAGTTCCTGTATGTGGCAATGAATTATCTGGAGAAGAAAGCCGCCTATCTGGACACCGGCGTATGGGCTCACAAGGCCCTGAAAGAGGCCCAGGGAATCGGCGAGGCTTACGCAATCGCCTGCTCCAAGGACAAGAACTACACCTATATCCCCAAGGGATACGAAGTCCCGGCCGATCTGGACTACCTCCACATCACCACCAACAACACCATTTACGGAACGGAAATCAAGGAAGACTATGATGTCCCATGCCCCCTCATCGCCGACATGTCGTCCGACATCATGTCCCGCCCCGTTGACGTTTCCAAGTACGACCTCATTTACGGCGGCGCACAGAAGAACGTTGGCCCTGCAGGCGTGATCTTCGCCATCATCCGCAAGGACTCCCTGGGCCGCGTGTCCCGTTACATCCCCACCATGCTGGACTACCGCACCCACATCGACAAGCTTTCCATGTTCAACACTCCCCCTGTGTTCAACATCTTCGTAATGAACGAAACCCTGAAGTGGATCAAGTCAGTTGGCGGCGTAAAGGCCATCCAGAAGATCAACCAGGAAAAGGCCGACCTCCTGTACAGCGAAATCGACCGCAACAGCATGTTCGTGGGCACCGCCGCCAAGGAGGACCGTTCGCTGATGAACGTGTGCTTCGTGATGGCTCCCGGCAAGGAAGAGTTACAGGACGAATTCATGGCCTTCGCAAAGGCCGCCGGCATGGTGGGCATCAAGGGCCACCGCAGCGTTGGCGGTTTCCGCGCTTCCCTGTACAATGCCTGCACCCTCGAAGACGTCCAGGCCCTGGTAGACTGCATGAAGGAATTCGAAAAACTGCACAAATAAAACTTATTCCTCTTCCAAGTCCCTCCCCCGAGGGGAGGGGTTTCGGGAGGGGGTAACGTCGACATTTAATTTTCTTGAAATGAAGGTACTATTAGCAACCCAGAAACCCTTCGCCGCAGCTGCCGTGAAGGGCATCACCGATATCCTGGAGGCCGCCGGCCATCAGGTAGTCAAGCTTGAAAAGTACGAGGCCCAGGCCGATCTGGTAGCCGCCGTGGCCGACGCCGAAGCCATCATCATCCGTTCGGACAAAGTGACGGCCGAAGTCATCGCCGCCGCTCCGAAGCTGAAGATCGTGGTTCGTGCAGGCGCAGGATACGATAACGTGGACCTTGAGGCTGCAACGAAAGCCGGCGTGGTAGTGATGAACACCCCCGGACAGAACTCCAACGCCGTTGCGGAACTTGCCCTTGGCATGATGATATTCATGGCCCGTACGCAGTTCACGCCCGCAACCGGCTCCGAACTTCAGGGAAAGCGCCTTGGTGTGCAGGCCTACGGCAACGTAGGCAGGCTCGTGGGTCAGAAAGCGAAGGCCCTGGGCATGGAAATATCGGCCCTGGACCCCTTCCTGACGGACGAACAGATTATCGCCGGCGGCGCACAGCCCGTTCACAACGTGGAAGAACTCTATGCTGCCTCCGATTACCTTTCCATCCATATCCCCGCCCTGCCTTCGACCATCAAGTCCATCGGCTACGACCTTATCATGCGCATGCCCAAGGGCGCGACGCTGGTCAACACCGCCCGCAAGGAAGTAATCGACGAAGAAGGACTTATGAAGGCCCTGCAGGAGCGTCCAGACCTGAAGTACGTCACCGACGTAATGCCCGACAACTACGCAGCTTTGCAGGAAGCTTTCGGCCCACGCGTATTCGCAACGCCCAAGAAGATGGGCGCCCAGACCGCCGAAGCCAACGTGAACGCCGGCCTCGCCGCCGCCCGCCAGATAGTGGATTTCTTCGCCACCGGCAACCGTAAATTCCAGGTAAACAAGTAACAGGAAATTTGTCATACCGAGCGAAGCGAGAGTATCTCATTATGTACAACAATTACTACGTCTATATAGTCTCAAATAATTTCGGTACAGTTTATTATACCGGTGTTACTAATGACTTGGAACGTAGAATTAGTGAGCATAAAGAAGGAAGAATTCCAGGTTTTACAAAAAAGTATAATTGCAAGAAATTGCTATACTTTGAAACTTTTTCCGATATAGAACAAGCTATAGAAAGAGAGAAAAAAGTAAAGAAACTGTCAAGAGTCAACAAAGATAAGTTGATAGACAGAATTAATCCGGAACGGAAAGATTTGCTTCCTTAATGAGATACACTCGGCCCTACGGGCCTCGGTATGACAAAAAGCATCCGGGCCTCGTTATGACAATATAAACAATCGAACATATGGTAAGAGTAAAACCCTTTGCGGCAATCAGGCCGCCCAAGAATCTGGTGACCGAAGTTGCGGCACCGCCGTACGATGTTCTGAATTCGGAGGAAGCGCTGGCAATGGCCGGCGAAAAGAGTCTCCTGCACATCACCAAGCCGGAAATTGACTTCAAGCCCATCGCCGGCGAGCACGAGCAGCGCACCTACGACAAAGCCGTGGAAAACTACAAGGCCTGGAAGGAAAAAGGCTGGCTGGTTAAAGAGGACAAGGAAAAGTACTACGTATACGCCCAGACCATGGGAGACCGCACCCAGTACGGAATAGTCCTTTGCGCCCACACGGACGACTACGCCAACGGCATCATCAAGAAGCACGAGCTTACCCTGAAGCCCAAGGAAGACGACCGCATGATCCACGTTCGCATCCAGAACGCCAACATCGAGCCCGTTTTCTTCGCCTTCAAGGACCATAAGGAGCTGGGCGAAATCATCGCCAAAACCGCCGCCGGAGAGCCCGAATACAAGTTCAAGGACGAAAACGACTTCACCCACACCTTCTGGGTAATCGACGACGATGCAGTTAATGCCCGCATCACGGAGATCTTCACCAAGGACATCGACGCTTTCTACGTGGCCGACGGTCACCACCGCACCGCCGCAGCAGCACGTGTCGGCGCCGAAAAACGCGCCCAGAACCCTGCACATACCGGAAACGAGGAGTACAATTTCTTCATGGCCGTGTGCTTCCCGCAGAGCAACCTTGCCATCATCGACTACAACCGAGTGGTGAAGGACCTCAACGGCCTAAGCACCAAGGAATTCTTCAAGGCACTGGAAGAAGACTTCGAGATTGAATGCAAGTGCGACTGCACCAAGGACGGCGGCAAATGCAACTGCGAATATCCCTGCCACTGCAAGTGCTCGGAGATTTATCATCCTGCAGGCCTGCACAACTTCTCCATGTACATCGAGGGCGTATGGTACAGCCTCACCGCAAAGCCTGGCCGTTACGACGACAACGACCCCATCGGCGTACTGGACGTTACAATACTTTCCAACCTTGTACTGGACAAGATTCTGGGAATCAAGGATTTAAGGACCGATAAGAGGATAGACTTCGTAGGCGGCATCCGCGGCCTGGGAGAGCTTTCCCGCAGGGTGGACAGCGGCGAGATGAAGGTAGCTTTCGCCCTTTATCCCGTGTCGATGGACCAGCTGATAAGGATTGCCGATACCGGCAACATCATGCCTCCCAAGACCACCTGGTTCGAGCCCAAGCTCCGCAGCGGTCTGGCCATCCATGAACTGAAATAAGTCTCCTGGAGATACACTCGGCCCTACGGGCCTCGGTATGACAAAAGCATCCGGGCCTCGGTATGACATCAACTCCTGGCTGAAATAGCCCAGAGTACAACACCGATGCTCACTGACACGTTCAGTGAGTGTTTGGTGCCCTTCTGGGGGATTTCGAGCGCAAAGTCGCAGGCGTCTACAACTTCCTGTTGTACGCCTGCGACTTCGTTTCCGAAGACCAGGGCGTAGCGAGGAGATACACTCGCTTCGCTCGGTATGACAACGGCGTCATTGCCGGCGGTCCCTGAGCTTGTCGAAGGGCCTGTCGAAGGGCCGGCGGCAATCTCCTTCTGGAACTCATCCAGCTTCACCGAATGCACCGTCTGCTCCACGGCAATTACCGTATAGCCGTCGGCCTTTAAGCGATGCACAAGCGAAACAACGTCGGAAACATGCTCGGACGGGACCACTTCTTCGGCCCCTAAGGCCACTTTCCTTAGCTCCGGGGACGGGGGGACGGGGGTGATCCCGCCAAGGTAGACTTTGTCCACGCCGAAGGCATCGGCCGTGCGGAAGGCGCTGCCGGTGTTGTGCGCACTGCGCACATTGTCCAGCACCAGAACTATGCCGCTGGGGGTGCGCCGTGAACGGTATTCTTCGGCCGAAATGCGGCCAAGCTCGATATTGAGAAGTTTCCTGTCTGACATGCTGCAAAGGTACAACTATTTTTGCTATATTTGCAGATACGCAAATCAACACAAAACCACATATATGCAAAAAGATCAGCAGATCTTCGACCTTATTAAGAAGGAAGAAGAGCGTCAGTCCAGCGGTCTGGAACTGATTGCATCCGAAAACTACGTAACCAACGAGGTGTTGGAGGCCATGGGCTCCGTGTGCACCAACAAATACGCCGAAGGCTACCCCGGCAAGCGCTATTACGGCGGCTGCGAGGTGGTGGACCAGATAGAGCAGATAGCCATCGACAGGCTTTGCAAGCTCTTCGACGCCGAATACGCGAACGTCCAGCCGCACTCCGGCGCTCAGGCCAACATGGCCGTAACAATGGCCATCCTTAAACCAGGCGACACCTTCATGGGCCTGGACCTTTCCATGGGCGGCCACCTTACCCACGGCTCCCCCGTCAATGCCAGCGGCATCCTTTACCATCCCGTCGCTTATGGTCTTGACCCCGAAACCGGCCGCGTGGACTACGACGACATGGAGCGCAAAGCCCTGGAATTCAAGCCGAAGCTTATCATCGGCGGTGCATCGGCCTATTCCCGCGAATGGGACTACGAACGCATGAGGGCCATTGCCGATAAAGTGGGCGCCATCCTTTGGATTGACATGGCACATACCGCCGGCCTCATCGCCGCGGGCCTGCTGAAAAACCCCGTCAAATACGCGCACATCGTCACTTCCACCACGCACAAAACCCTTCGCGGCCCTCGCGGAGGCATCATCCTCATGGGCAAGGACTTCCCCAATCCCTGGGGCCTCACTACGCCTAAGGGCGAAGTGAAGATGATGAGCGCCATCCTCAATTCCAGCGTCTTCCCGGGCATCCAGGGCGGTCCGCTGGAGCATGTGATTGCAGCAAAGGCGGTTGCCTTCTGGGAGGCAGCCCAGCCGGAGTACGTACAGTACCAGAAACAGGTTGTGGCCAACGCCGCCACCATGTGCGCCGAATTCGTAAAGCGCGGATATAAGGTCATATCCGGAGGCACCGATAACCACCTGATGCTCATCGACCTGCGCACCAAGTTCCCGGATCTCACCGGCCGCGTCGCAGAGAAAGAGCTCGTCCGTGCGGACATCACCGTGAACAAGAACATGGTTCCCTTCGACAGCCGGAGCGCCTTCGCCACCAGCGGACTGCGTATCGGCACGCCTGCCATCACTTCCCGCGGCTTCGAGGAGAAGGACATGGCCGGAATCGTGGACTTGATTGACGCTGTGCTGGCTTCGGCCAACGAGCATTTTGCTGCCCTCACCGCCAAGGAGCCCACCGAACAGCAGATTGCGGAGCGCATTGCGCACAAGCTGGTCCTTGACGAAGTCCGCAAGAGAGTCCACGGCATCACCGCCGGAAAGCCGCTTAACAGGTACTAGAATGAAGTTTTATCCCCTACTTTTGGCGGCAGCAATGCTGCTTTCATGCACGCCGGCTGTACAGCCCGAACCTGTTGATCCGGATCCCGTTGTTCCCCCGGAGCCCGAAAAGGAGTATAGCTTCCAGGCTCAGCCATCGGCGCTTACTTTCGATGCCGAAGGCGGGTCGCAGAGCATTGAGCTTACCACCGATGCCGCCTGGGTAGCATTCACCCAGGATGACTGGATAACGGTTTCGCCGGCCAAAGGTGTCGGCAACAAGACCATAACCATCACGGTAGAGGCCTACGATGATTTGGAATACAACAGAAGGGGCATCGTGGAGCTGGAGGTTGACGGCGAGGGCAAAGGCGGGCTTGAAATTAATGTTGTGCAGTATCATGCCGAAGAAGAGCCGCCGGTCGGACTGGACGTGGTTGTCTATACCGGCAGCGCCTCAAAAGTAACTGCCACAAGCGCCAACATCACCTGCAATTATACAGGCGCCACAGGCGGAGTGTACGACAGGGGTATCTATTTCGGCACCTCTGCTTCGGACATTTCGCGCCAGGTAGGGCTTAACAGTTCTTCGGCCTCAGACGCTTACTACACCGTGTCGCTGTCGTCGCTGGAGCCCGAAACCACCTATTATTATAAAGCCTACGTCACGGTTCTGAACTCCTCCGGGGTTTATGTCGACGTTTTCGGCTCCGTCAAGAGTTTCACTACCGAATCCAGCGCACCGGTCACCGTAAACGGCCTGCAGTTCCTTAACTGCTACGAGGTCCCTTCGCTTGACCTTGTTAATACGGAATCCTGCAGCAACACCGGCGGAGAGCTTTACGGCAACACCAACTGGTTCAATTACCTGACCAATGACGACAACCGCATGGTGATAACCCATACCTTCAAATATAGCGGCAAGGTCATGCGCAATTACACCTGCATGGTGGACAAGAACAAGAAGGCCCCGCTCTGGAGCGCGTTCGTAATGCAAGACGATGCCTACCCCGACAACGGCGTAGGACGTACAGGCAGCTGGAAAGCGGATCCGGGCATCCCCGAGTCCTGGCAGAGCTGCTTCTCATCATCCGGATACAGCCGTGGGCACTTCGTGGCATCCAATTATCGGCAGGTATGTTCGGACGCCAACAAGCAGACCTTCTATTACACCAACCAGGCCCTGCAGTTCCAGACATCCTTTAACGATGGAGTGTGGAACTCCCTCGAGCTGGCGGTAAAAGCCAGCGCCCCTTCCGGACGCGATACGCTGTACGTAACTGTGGGTGTACTGTATGAGGGTTCTGGTACGATTGACGGCGTTCCAGTTCCCAGCCACTTCTACAAACTCCTGATGAAATGCAGCTTCGGAACCGACGGCTCAATGACCGCCGCTCGCGGAGTAGCCTACCTGTTCGAGAACAAGAGCCAGAAAGGCAAGAACTACTCCCAGTTCGCCACCACCATCGACGCCGTGGAGCAGCGCGCCGGCTTCGACTTCTTCGCCAATGTGCCTGCGGAGCTGCAAGCCGCCGCCGAAAAGATGAGTTCACCGCTGTGGTAGAGCGCTTATTCGCCGAACATAACTGCTTGTAATTCAAGCATTTAACAGATTCATGTCTGCGCAAAAAGTGCAGACATGATTTCGTTAAGTGGCTGATTGTGAGCCGATTGCGTTATCTGCCCTTATACTGCAGCGGGCTACTTTAATTCCGAAAATCGCATTTATCTCACATATTTATTTTGATTTTCAAAATAATCATAATACCTTTGTCGTGTATCGAGACGGAGGTAAAGGATGAGAATTGTATCACACCGTAAATTGAGGGAGTTTTACCAGACACCGGGCAGGGAAGATTCAGAAGTGGCTCTGGAAAGATGGTATAAGTTGGCCGAAGCGGCGGAATGGCAGAGTTTTGCAGAGATGAAGGCCGATTTTGGCAGCGTGGACGCCGTCGGTAATCAACACTATGCGTTCAATATCCGTAGTAATAAATACCGGCTGGTTGTGGTGGTGAAGTTTGTAATGGGCTATGTGTTCATCCGTTTTGTGGGGGCACACGAAGAATATAACAAAATAGACGCAGCAACGATATGAAAAAGAGTTTAGAACAAATGCGGTACGAGTACGCCCTCACTCGGGTGGAGGAACTGCTGCCCCTTGTGAATGACCAGACTCCGGCCAATGATCCGCTGGCACTGGAACTGGCCATCATGTCAGACTGTGTCATCAGCTACGAGAAAGAGCATTTCCCCATCGGCAAGCCGACCGTCTCCCAATTGATTCAACTGTCCCTTGAAGAACAGGGTATGACACAGAAAGACCTGGCGAAAAAAATAGGCGTAAGCCCAACACGCATCAACGATTATGTCACCGGCAGGGCCGAGCCCACGCTAAAAGTAGCCAGGCTGCTTTGTGCAGCCCTGGGAATTGCCCCGGCGTTGATGCTGGGGGTGTAAACCCGGCTTCACCAGACTTATTCCAAACTTTCGCGGAACCCAATAACTTGAAATTCAATTGCTTACCGGAATCATATCTGTTCTTTTTGCGCAGACATGATTCCGGTAAATGGTTGATTGTTAGGCGATTGCGAAAAACACAGGATAGATATGCAAAAGCCAATAAACAAAAGTCCTGCCCCCTCAGGAAAAGAACAAAAAAAATAGCCCCGACACTAGTGCCGGGGCTGAGTGTTTGGGAATAATTATCACTCCTTTGCATTAAGATGATGGGCATCATCATAGTAGTACAAATCGTAATAATAGCTTGAAGAAGCATCAGTGATGGCATTTACCTTTTCTATTCTCCAGTTCTCATTATTGCCTGTGTAGGATACAAGAATGAAGCTACTGGTTCCTTCAGGAATGTTTACATAATACCAATTGTCGTAGTCTCTGGCTGTTGCGAATTGAGTCAGCGCGTCACCAGGCCATGCGCTGCCTTTCTGCTTATCTCCATCATACGTATATACCGTTAGGGGTGATATGTCGTAGTTGGTACGTATCCAAATCCTTGGAGTGGAATCTAATGCGGCGGGATTAGAAGGATCTGGTACCGCCACATAGCGTAAGCCATCTGTACGATAATAATAATTCTTGGTACCGGAATAGAAAGTTATATTAGGGAAACAAACATTAACATCATTGCTATTAGATGATTTAAAGTAGATGTCCCGAACAGAGCTCCCGTCAACCAGATAATCCGGTATCATGAAGCATTTGTAGTTTCCAACGTCTTCAAGCTGAGGATAATTGAAGGATTCCGAGCCGCCCCATACGCTAAAACTGCTCCCCCAATCAGTGGAAATACAACTAAGAATCTCGGGGTATACAAACAGACGGTACTCTGCCGTGTATGAGAAATCATGCGATACTGAATTAGTATATGGATTAAAGTAAATAGTCATCTCGCCTTTCCCAAGAGCATCTGTAGAATAATTTGAGGATGGCCATTGACCTTGACTGTAATCCGCGTTTTTAAAAACCTTAAATTGAATATTCTCATTTAAAGAACTGAAAGAAGTAATTGTAAAGTTTTTCTTGTATGTGCCGTCTGGCAACATTACCATGTTATTTGCCACCAAAGACGTATTCCAAGCCTCCCCAAAAACGGCGGCAGGCTCACCTACGAGACGATAATACGGTTCCTCAGTCATCTTCAGCGTAATCTCGTAGTACTTCCCATATTCGAAGGTTGCGCCGCTCTGGCGGCAGACGTACTTGTTCCCGCTGCCGTCCGTAGCAATTATGGCATATGTATCGGCCTCACCTGACTTGTTCTGCAACGCGACGTAGATTTCGCTTGCGCCTGAAGGGTTGATCTTCAGTTCGCTGTCCACAGCATCGTTGGCTGCACCATCCAACTGTTTGCTCGCGGCCCAGATAGTAACGGTATTTGCCAAAATTGCGGCGTCATTGGCCTTATTCTGCAGGGTAAATTTAACGATTGACTGCTGGTTGGAGAATGTGACTGCCGATTTAGGGACGATAACACCGTTGGAGATACTCTCGACCTGGAGTGAGGCCATGGCGATTTCATGGTTTCCCAGATTGGGCAGACTACCGTCCTGGCCTTTGTGGCCATTATCAGGATCGGCGTAGAACCATAGTTCAAGCCAGTCTTCAGCATTAATTGTGCCGGTCAGAGTACCAGAAAGAAATGTAGTAGCATTACCAGGGTTTTTAGGCGAAAGAGTGCCGCCCAAGTGTTCTTTCCTAGAAGCATTGTAAACTGTCACGGTTTCCCCAGATGCCCAGGTTGCAGTGAATACGCCGTCTACAAGAGCCAGTGCCTTTGTCGTGGGGTCCTTGGAAGCCTGGACCGTAAGTGTAAAAGTGCCCTCCTTAACATCAACGGGAGTTACCTCAGGAGTAACTTCGGCCTGAGGCTGTTCCTTCTGGCAGGCAAGAAGGCCCATCAATACAGATGTAGCTGCGATAATAAATATGCTCGTTCTTTTCATAATACGTCCTCCTATGTTAGTCACCCCACACTGTATCATAATCGTCTGTGCTGGCGGCGGAGTAATTCTGACGCGACACATCGAAAGACCCTGAAAGAATCTTTGCATTCATGCGAACTCCAACGACATCAGTTGAAGGAGCCTCATACATCATTTTTTTCTTCATAATACGCGTATCTTTTTTATTCTCTATATCAGCCCATTAGTGGGCTAAATAACACCCTAAATCGGTTTAGCACGCAAAGGTACTTAATATTTTGTAAATACGCAATCTTTCGAGAATTTTTTACAGCATAACTCTATTATTTTCAGCGCTTAATCTCCGTGAGCACCAGGGCCCTATTTTGCTCACCGAAGGGTGAAAAAGAAGACTGCGTGAGCAAAACAGGGTCATTTTACTCACGCAGTGTATCTTGTCAGTGACCAGACTAGCTATTAACAAGCTTTTGAATTTCTGTCTCCGTCAGGCCGGGGTACTTTGACACTGCCTCGACAGACATACCATCCTGAAGCATAGCCCTTGCAGTTTGAATACGGTTCTTTTCAATGCCTTGTTCAATGCCTTGCTTAACGCCATCGGCGAAGCCGTCGGTGTACAGTTCCTGTTTTTCTTCGTCTGATATCATGCCTCTGAAGTATTGAACCTTTTCTTTACCTGGAAGATCGTGCATCATAGCTGCCTCTGCAATGGGGGCATAGCGTTCGCCCAATTCTTCCGGGTCTTGTCGATTTCGTTAGGCAAGTGCTCACTTGAATGCCGCGTTTACAGCCTGATTGCGTCAGAGCCCAATTATTTGCAAACGCGGCAGGGAAAATGGCCGAAATATGGGAAAACCTTGCCGCATTTGCAACTGGAACGCATAGATCGGCGATTTCGTGCAAACGCGGCCACGTGAGCCAACGGAGATGCCCGGTCGGGGCCGGGCATGACGGGAGGTGTCGCCGGTGGTGCCGGGGGATGGACCACCGGGAACGTTGGGGGCCGTTTTCGTCGCCGGTGGTGCCGAGAGATGGACCACCAGGAACGTTGGGGGCCGTTTTCGTCGCCGGTGGTGCCGGGGGATGGACCACCGGGCACAGTTTGCAGTGAGGGGATGCCCGGTCGCCCTTCGACAGGCCCTTCGACAGGCCCTTCGACAGGCTCAGGGACCGACTCAGGGACCGACTCAGGGACCGGCGGGAGATTCCCGGTCGAAGCCGGGAATGACGGAAGGGTCGGGGGCTAGCAGAACGAAACAGTCGTGCCCGGGGCATGACGGGAAAGGCGCCCTTCGACAGGCCCTTCTACAGGCTCAGGGGCCGCCGGGAAGGAGGGGACGGGCGACGGCAAAGAAAAAACTACCGCCGGCGGGCCCTCTGCCGTGACACCACATCCTCCAAAGAATCCAGCTGGAACTGGAAGAGGGTGTCGCGGGCGGCAAGGGAGTCGGCGCGGTCATGGAGCTGATCCAGGGTAAGAGACAGGGCATTAAGCTGAATCTCCAGGGCGTTCAGGCGGGCGTCTTTTTCGGCCAGTTCGGCGTCGGTACGGGTGTAGACGTCGTTGATAATGGAGTTCATCTCGTCCTGGGACATACCAATAGTATGCTCGGTGAGAGTAATCCGGCTAGAGTCCAGTTCGTACTTGGCAGCATTAGCGAAGAATGCGGTCTTGAGGCTGTCGCTCAACGGTTCGCCGGCAATAGAAAACTCCACGTTCCGATGGTCGTCAATCTTATAATCATAGATATAGGACCGGCCCACAAGGCGGTTTTCGGCCACGAAGGCCTCCACGTTTCGCTGGAAATTGTTCTCCATCACAAGAATCACGGCCGAATAAATACTCGGCACAAGAACTATCACCAGCACGGCAGAAATCAGGTCCCGGCGCTTTTTCTCCACGGCGGGCTCCACACTGCTTACAGACTTGAAGTTCAGGTATTTCACCATCAGGTAAGTGGCCAGAGTGATGAACACGCCGTTGATGATGAACAGGTACATGGCCCCGAAAAAGAAGTGGAAATTCAAATTCGCCAGACCGTAACCGGCAGTGCAAAGCGGCGGCATCAGGGCGGTGGCGATGGCCACTCCGGAGAGCACCGTCCCGCGTTCTTTTCGGCTTTGTTCAAAAATGCCCGCCAGGCCGCCAAAAAGCGCAATGAGCACGTCGTAAATCGTAGGCCGGGTACGCGCCTCCAGCTCCGTAGGATTCACCAGCGACAGCGGCGACAGAATAAAAAACAGAGTGGAAGCGATAAGCGCAATAATCACCATCACCAGCAGGTTCTTGGCCGAAAGCTTAAGCAAGTCGGTATCATTAGTCCCCAGCGCCAGGCCTGTGCCTACGATAGGGCCCATGAGCGGAGAAACGAGCATGGCGCCGATAATCACCGCCGTGGAATTTACATTAAGGCCGGCCGAAGCTATCACGATGGAGAAAGCAAGAATCCATACGTTCGGTCCCTTGAACCAAATGCCGCTTTTGATGCGTTCGGCGGCACTGTCCGTGTCTATCTGGTCATAGACATATATGTATTTCTTCACCAGGCGCTTTAAGTAATCCAGGATCATACGCTTCACGAATTTCCCCGCAAGGTACGCATTTTTTTACAACGGACGAAAAAAAGGTGGCACCTCACAAAGGCACCACCTTCCTTCATAATAGCAAATACGATTACTGCTGGCGTGCGCGCTTGGCAGCGATGAAAGCATCGCGGTCCAGAATGGCGCGGACGTTCTCCACGGCGGCTGGAGCCTGGGCGATACCGGCGCCAGCAGCGGCCTTGAAGTGCTCCAGAGCATCGGCGTAATTGCCGCGAATGGCCTCAAGTTCTCCGCGGGTGTACTCGGCAGCACCGCCGTTACCGGCCTTGGCCAGATACCCGGCAGCGGCGTCCAGATCGCCCACCGACATGGCTGCGCTGGCAGCGTTCACGTTGGCTACAGGATCGTCCGGATATACACTGGCCATTACTGCAAACACCTGGTTGAACTCCGGCGTTCCGGGATTGTACTCCTTGGAAAGGAAGAAGAACTCGTTGATGCTCAGGTTCTGGGGCCTGGAAAGCATCACGCGGCGAATCTCCTCTGGCGAAGTATAGCTCCTGACCGTATAGTCGACCTTGTAATCCGTGCGCCTGAGGAGCGGGAATACATCGGCCGAAAGGTGGGCATAATCGCTCTTGAAAGCCTTGATCTTGGATTCCTTGACGTCGGGATCCAGGTCGGAGTCGATAATCGACAGAATCTCGTCCTTATGCTGAAGCAACTCGTCGGAAACCACGGCGGCACGCAGGCCGTCCCAGTTTTCGGCAACGGAGCTGGCCTTGGTAACGCCCTTGGGAAGCTTGAAAAGCTTGCTCACATAGGCGCGGATAGCCTCGGTGCGCTTCTGCGAAAGGACTTCGTTCTTGGCATACTTACCGTCGGGGGAAGAGTAGCCCACAAGAGTCATGGAAGTAATCTCCAGGTCTTCGTCGGCCTTCACAGACTCAACGGTAGAGCGAATCTTTGCAAGTTCCTCGGCGTTGGACTGATATTCGGGCAGCACCTGGCTGGCACCGGCCTGGAAGGTCACGTAGGCCTCGCCCTTGATAGAGCGCTCCTTAACCACGACGGAAGCTTCCGGCTCAACGTAAATGAGTTCGGAAACAAAGGGAATAGGATCCGGATCGGGCTCCAGATACTTAAGCAAATCGTAGCCCTTGGACGAAGAAACAGCCTTTCCGCAGCATCCCGTAACGCGGGTGTCGATGCGCACGGTGGCGCCGTCCATCCACAGCTTGTACGGCACGGAATCGGTGTAGATAAGCTTTCCGGGATTCTCCTTGTCAACCCACTGGTACTTTCCAAGAGGATACCTTTCCCTCTTTTCACGTGCGAGCCTGTAGAACTGTCCGCGGCTGAAAAGGCCGACAGGAGTGAGTTCCTGGCTGTTTTCGCCGTGATACAGCACCGGCACAAGCGTGACGGTGGTATTCCTGTCAGGATCGACCTGGGAAAGGTCCATCTGCATGGTAAGGGTAAGCATCCCGTCCTTTGACGACATGTTCACGTCGGACACCTCGTAATCCTGCGCAAAGGCAACAGGACCAACCAAAATGGCAGCTAAAACAAGTATTTTTTTCATATCGCCGTCATTTAAAAGATGTACACAATTGAACAGGCCAGTTTGGTAGGGCCGATATAGTCGAAGACAGAGCCTTCCAGCACCGGAATGGAATTCTCGGGAATGTAAGGCCGGCCTTTGGCGTCCTTCTTCAGCTCATACTCGTCGCCACGGGCGCAGAGATAGCCTACGCAGGCCTCCAGCTCAAGGTTCCAGTGCCGGCCAAGGATAAATGCATGGCCATAGCCGACACCGATGCTGTACACAAACGCGTCCTTGAGCATGAAGCTCTCCAGATTCGGGAAACGGTGGAAGTCGTAGGTAGTGGCGAAGTCGGCACCTTCAACGCCTCCGACAGAGGCCATGCCTACGTTACCGTGCAGAGAGAAGAAGTGCCCGGAGAAACGCTTGCAAAGCCAGTAACGGGCTTCGGGCGAAACGAACCAGTGGTTGAGCGAAGGGTTCCACATATTGACGCTTCCCTCGACGGCGGCGGTCCACTTGGGAGCAAGACCGACCTCGATGCCCAGGTTCACGGAAGCCGTAGCGTCGTGCAGGAAGTTCGTCTTAATGGCGAAACGGTCCTGGGCCGATGCGCTGCCAAGGCTCAGAGCCATGGCGGCGATTGCTGTTGCAATTATTATTCGTGCTTTCATAGGCGTCGGCTTACTTGTGGAAGTTCATGGAACCGCCGTCGGCCCAGTCGGTAATGGACACCGAGAAGGTAGCCTCGGGACCTGTAGTAAGGTCAACGGTGATGGTGGTAATCTTGTTCGTAAGGAGCTGGACCTGAGTATTCACAGGCAGGGAGACGGTACGGCCACGGCTGGTGGTAATGGTAAGCGGCAGGCTGGAAAGAGTCTGCGGCACCAGTATAGCGCTGAAAGCGTCACCGTCCTTGAAAGCCTGCACGGAAGCACTTCCGCCGGGCGCATCAATGGTTTCCGTAGCCAGATTGGCCGAAACGGTGGTGGCCACAGGGCCAAAAGTGATGGCAGTAGCTTTTTCGGAAGAGTCAGCGCTGCGCACTACGATATCGAGTTTGGCAAGAAGGTGCCTAAAAGGCAGTGCTACGGTTTCACCGTTCGTACCTTCGGCCACAGCCAGCTTAAGGTCCGAATTTCTGAAGGCATCGGCGCCCCGCTGGTCTGTCTTCACTGTGAAACTCACTTTATCGTCCAGCTTGAAGGAGGGGTCGTAGGGATAATATGCCACGAAATCGGCTTTACGCACAAGCTCCCACTTGATGGGAGTGACAGGCGCCACCGTCGCACCCGACACATTGGCCTTTACATTGACCTGGTCGAAGGCGAAAATTCCGATGGCATCGCCCGTTACGAATGAGAAGTCGTATGCTTTCACCTCGTATCCTGCAACGGACGCGGTGAAACGGACCTCCTGCTTCTTGGCATCCCTCGCCTCCTCGATGCTGATATCCTCCCTGCGGCAGGAAACCGCAGGAAGGAGAAACAGCGCTCCAAGAGTTATTGCGATGAATTTTTTCATAGGCAGTGGATTATTCGGCCACATTTTCGGTAATGATGAACCAGCAGGTAGGCCAGGTGAAGCTGAGGTGGAAGCTGCCGGCAGCGGCAACCATCATCTCCTGCTCAGCGTCCCATACGCCGATAACAATGTTCTGTCCAGCATCAGTGGCATCCAGATAGTTGTCTCCTGATTCGTATTCACCGGGCGCATAGTATTGCCAGCCAGCCTTCATGCCAGCCCAGATGCCGTTGTCTCCGGCATTGCAGAGCTTGAACTCTTCGCCAGCAGCAACGGTGATGTCGCATTCCCATACGCCTTCGCCGGGATTTTCACCGGGGGTAGTGCAGGTCATGACAACGCCGCCATCCCAGCTCCAGTCATTGCCCAGGCCGCGGACCTTCCAGACCACGGTTTCGGGATCGACGGGATCGACGGGATCAACCTCGCCGGTCTTGGTCACCACGAACTTGCAGCTGGGCCAGGTGAATACCAGATGGTACTTCCCTGCGCCTTCAAGGACGATGTTGATCGCAGCTTCGGTAGCTTCAAGGTAACCGTCTTCGAAGTCGCCGGTACCATAGTAGGTCCAGCCGGCCTTCATACCGGCCCAGATGTCACCGCAGCGGAGCTTGAACTCGTCGCCGATGTTGTAGGTGATGTCGGCCTCCCAGGTCTCGGCCTCAAGGCCTTCTTCGGAGGTGCGCATCATGGAAATACCGTTGTCCCAGTCGCCGCCGAGGCCAAGGACAGTCCATACTGCACCCAGTTCCTCGCCTTCGCCGAAGTCGATTGGCTTGGCTTCGTCTTCCCAGTCGGAAACGGACAAGCTGAAGTTCACGGCTGCTGCTTCCTTGACCACAATGCTTGCAGTGGCCTTTTTACCGGCGCCGAAGGTGAACGCAGCGTCCATCTTGTAAAGCATGGTGCCGCCGTTGGAAAGAGTAACAAGTATCTCAGGCTGAGCAGTCTGAGGGACGATCAGCAGCTGATATGCATTGCCGTTGGAATTTACCACGATGCTCTTGAGGTCGGTGGAAACGCCGGAAACGGCACCTGTCTGAAGGTCGACGGTGGCACTTGCCGCAACGTTGCGGAATTCCATCTTGGAGACGGTTACGCCTGCCAATTGGTTGTCAACGTTTATGACGACTTTGGAAAGGGCATGCTTGAAATTCAGGGCTACGGCATTCTCGCTGGGAGCCGACATTGCAGAAGCCACCATGAGGTCGGACTTCTTGTATTCCGATATCGAACTCTGGTTGGTGGCTACGCTGAAGTTATAGCTCTTGGTAGCGCCTGCAGCGTAAGGATAGTAGGCATAGAAAGAAACCACGCCGTTGTCGGCCTCGTCCCAGTAGATGGGAGTGTCCGGCTTGAGGGAAGTTCCCGATACCGATGCCTTTACGTTATTCACATTGATAGGCCTTCCGGCGAAGATACCCACCTGATCACCGTTTTCGAAAGCGGTGTCAGTGGCCTTCACGCTATAGCGGTCCAGCGAGGTGGTGAAACGCACCTCTCTGTTCCCCTGCGGGAAAGCGTTCTCATGCTTTTGGCAGCCGGCAAGCGTAAGAGCCGCTGCAAAAAGGACAAGTATATACTTTTTCATAGGCTAAGCTTTTATTCGCCAGCTTCGACTGCAGTGATGATAAACTTGCCGGTCGCAGGAGTGAAAGCGAGGTGGTAACTTCCTGCTACGCCGCCTTCGCCGATGACGATGTTTTTGCCGGCGTCACCTGCGTAAAGGATACCGTCCGCGAAGTCGCCAAGGCCATAATAGCTCCAGTCGCTCTTCATGCCCATCCAGGTGGTGCCGTCGAAGAGTTTGAAGGCATCGGTGGCAGCATAGGTAATGTCGCATTCCCAAACGCCTTCGGCCTCGGTCATTGCTATACCGTCCTCGTAGTCCCATTCGCCGCCAATGCCTAAGACCTTCCAGGCTGCGGGCTCCTCAGGATCAACGGGCTCGGTTCCGCCGTTATCGGTAATGACCAGCTTGCCGGTCGCAGGAGTGAATGCAAGGTGGTAGTTTCCGGCTACGCCGCCTTCGCCGATGACGATGTCTTTGCCTGCGTCACCTGCGTAAAGGATACCGTCCGCGAAGTCGCCAAGGCCATAATAGCTCCAGTCGCTCTTCATGCCCATCCAGGTGGTGCCGTCGAAGAGTTTGAAGGCATCGGTGGCAGCATAGGTAATGTCGCATTCCCAAACGCCTTCGGCCTCGGTCATTGCTATACCGTCCTCGTAGTCCCATTCGCCGCCAATGCCTAAGACCTTCCAGGCTGCGGGCTCCTCAGGATCAACGGGCTCGATGTCGCCGGTCTTCGTCACGATGAAGCGGCAGGAAGGCCAGTCGAAGAGGAGGTGATACTTGCCAGCCTCCTGGAGTACGACGTTGATGGCAGATTCGGAGGCGTCAAGGTAGGCGTCGTCATATTCGCCGGTACCATAGTACTCCCAGAAGTTCTTCATGCCGGCCCATACTGCTTCTTCGCCTTCGCCGTTGCAGAGCTTGAAGCTGTCGCCTTCGGCATAGGTGATGTCGGCTTCCCACTTGCCTTCGGCATCGCGGGTCATTGCAACGCCGTCAGCGTAGTTCCAGTTGCCGCCAAGACCAACGACCTTCCAGGCAGTGGTCACAGGGTCGAAGTCGATGGGATCTTCGTCGTCCCAGTCTTCTACGTCATAGTCCATTTCGGCCACAGAGCCTTCTGTAATAGCGATTGTGGAGCTGTAGCGCTTGCCGGCCTTGAACTCGATGTCTTCCTTCACGGAGAACTTGTACACCTTGTCAGCCAGTTTCACTGCCAGTACGGGAGCAGCGGTCTGGGGCATGATGAGCACCTTGTACACGCCGTCCTGGAGGGTGGCGGGAATGATGGCGGTCTCATCGGCAAGCTGTACGGTGCCTGCAAGGAGGTCGAAGGCGGCCTTTGCGACTACGCCGGAAACCTTCATCTCGGCAGCAGGGGTCTCTGCGGGGAGATCAAGCTCGTTGGTGACGGTAATCTGCAGCATGGCGAAGGGGTGGCTGTAGGTAAGGGCCACGGTCTTGCCGGGTTCGGCGTTCTTTGCGGTTGCTGTGAGAACCTCCACGTGATAGTCGAAATTCTGGGAACCTTCGTACATGAGATCATATTCGAAAGAGGGTTCCTGGGCTATTTCAGCGGGATAAATTGATGCAAAAGAGGTAAACTGAGTCTGGCCCTTTTCCCAGCGGAGAGGAGTCTCCTGGGTAAGTGAACCGGCCGATGCCGTTGCGAGGGTGCTGGCGTTGATAGGAGCGCCTGCGAATACGCGGACCGACTTGCCTTCAAGGGCGTCTGCCTTCACGGTGAAGGTCTGGAGATTGGTAGAGAAGCGAACTACGTCGCTGTCCTGCGCCACGGGGGCGATTTCCTTCCTGTTGCAGGAGAACAGAGCTGCTACTGCAAGCAGGCCGATAAATAATTTCTTCATTTTCTATGTGGTTATTTTTAAGGTTCGGGAACGGTGACGATAAACCTGCAGGAAGGCCAGGTGAATTTCACGTGAACGGTTCCGGTGACGGGAGTATCGGTATTTTCCTTAACTACGATGTTCTTCGCTTCGCTGTCGGCCTGGAGATAGCCGTCTTCGAAGTCGCCCAGGCCGTAGAAGCCCCAGTTGGGTTTCATGCCAACCCAGACGGGAGTCTCGGCGTTGTTAAGGAGTTTGAAGGTATCCCCCTCTTCCAGGGTGATATCGGCCTCCCAGACGCCTTCACCGGGGTTTTCACCTTCTTCGGTGCAGGTCATTGCTATACCGTCCGCAAAGTCCCAGGCATCGCCGATTCCGACGACAGCCCATGAGATTTCAGCGGGAGTTTCTGGTTCTTCGGGTTCCTCAGCTTCTGCCAAGGTAACGATGAATCTGCAGCTGGGCCAGGTGAAGGTGAGCTTTACCTTGCCGGTGACAGGAGTGTCGACATTCTCTTTGACGACAATGTTCTTTGCTTCGCTGTCGGCCTGCAGATAGCCGTCCTCGAAATCGCCAAGGCCATAGAAGCCCCAGTTGGGTTTCATGCCAACCCAGGTTTCGCCGTTGAAGAGCTTGAAGCTGTCGCCTTCGGCAAGGGTGATTTCGGCCTCCCAGACACCTTCGGTGGCGGTTGCGGTCATTGCTACGCCGTCGGCATAGTCCCAGTTGTCGCCAAGGCCGACAACCTTCCAGGCAGCGGTTTCTTCGCCGGTGATTACAGGATCATCAGTTTCGAGCTCCAGGCCTTCCTCCCAGTCGAGGACGGTGAAGGAGAACTGGACTGCGTCTTCCACGCTGGGCTCGCCGGGGTTCACCACCAGGTTCGCGACGGCCACCTTGCCGGCTGCGAATTCGGCTTCGGCCTTAAGCAAATACTTGTAAGTGAGGCCGTTGGAAAGATTTACGGAAATCATGGGACGTGCGCTCTGCGGGATGATGATGGCTTCCCACTGCGAGGTGGCGAAGGCAGCCTTCACGCTCTCTTTGGCCGACACGTTGGAGATGCCGCCGGTGGTGAGGTCCACGTCTGCGCCAAGGGCTACGTCGCTTATGGCGACACCCGTGACTATAGCGCCTTCGACGTTGTTGGTGAGGCGCACGGCAATCTTGCTCAGGGCGTGCCTGAAGGTAAGGGCGACCACACTTTCCGGCTGCACGTCTTCGGCATTTGCAATCATGAGGTCGGAGGCGTCATAAGCACCTTCGGCACTCTGGTTGGCCTGTACCGCAAATGCGATATGTGCCGAAGTAACTGCCTGGTCATAAGGACGATAGGCTGTGAAATCCACGGGCTCCTCGCTGTCGGCAATCCACTTCAGGGGCGTTGCCGAAGTGAGTTTCTTGTCGGCGGTGGCGGTGTAAAGCACATTCACTCCGTCGATGGGAACGCCGGCGAATACACCCACCTGGTCCTGCGCTTCAAGGGCGCTCTTGAACGAATAGTCCGAGAGCTTTTCTGTTGCGAAGCGCACGGTAAGATCGCGCACCGGCTGCGCGGTCTCCTGCTTGTTGCAGGAAACCAGCGCCAGCGCAGCTGCGAATATTGTTAAAGCTATCTTTTTCATATCAATTAGGGCTCAGGGACAATCTCAGTGATGATGAGACGAAGGGTGGAAGAATTGAAGGCAAGGTGATAGTTGCCTGCGATACCGCCTTCTGCGCCGATATAGATGTTACCGGCGCTGCCATCGGTCCAGAGGTAACCATCGTCAAATTCACCGGTGCCATAGTACTTCCAGCCTTCTTTAAGTCCGGCCCATGTAGTGTTGTCGAAGAGCTTGAACGCATCGCCTTCGGCATAGGTAATGTCGCACTCCCAGATGCCTTCGGTCTCGGTCATTTCGATACCGTCTGCATAGGTCCACTCGTTCATGGTACCAACGACTTTCCAAGGATAAACTACTGGTGCGGGAGGTTCGGGAGCATCACCGGTCTTGGATGCGGTGAACAGATAGTTCTCAGGGTTGAAGGTCAGGGTATAGGTTCCGGCAGCGGCAAGCTTGATGTTGTAATCGCTGTTTGCTTCCAGATAGCCGTCCCAAGCCTGGTCGCCCACATAGGATACGCCAGCCTTAAGGCCTGCATTCACGGACCAGTCATGCTCTTTGCGGAGCTTGAACTCGTCGCCGGCCTGGTATTCAACACCGGTAGCGGTCCAGAGACCGTTTACAAGGGTCATGTCAACGTCGTTGTCCCAGTCGCCGCCAATGCCGATAAGGCTCCACTTGTCAGTTACGTTGACAATGGAGATATCGTCCTCGGCTGCTTCCCATTCGGCCACGGTAAAGCCGAATACTACCTCTTCGCCTTCTACCACGGGAGGAGTGCTATCGTCAAGGGTGAGAGCTACATTGTAGTACTTGTTGGCCGCGAAGTCGACGTCGCTGGTGATGACGAACTTGTAGGTCTTGGGAGCATCGCCGCCGATGTTTACCTTAATAATAGGCTTTGCGCTCTGGGGGATAAGGACAACGTTGTACTTGCCGTCTGCAAGGGTGGCCGGAATTGCAACCTTATCGCCACTGGTGGTAACTGTTTCGGCTGCAAGGTCGAATGTTGCGCTGGCATAAGTGTTTTCAACGCTTACTCCGGTAATTGCAGGAGAGCCTTCCAAGTTGTTGCTCACAGCGATCTTCAACATTGCAAAGGGGTGCTTGTACACGAAGTTCACGGTTTCCTCGGGCTCTACATCCTTTGCCGTTGCTGCCAGCACTGCGCCGTGATACTCAAGGTCTTCAGTAACAGTGTATTCGAAACTCATGCCTGTTGCTACGTCTGCAGGATAGACAGATGCGAAAGTTGTGGTCTCGGTCTGGTCCTTTATCCAGTGGAGGGTGGTTGCAGGAGTGAGTTTGCTGTCGTCGGCTTCGGCCGTGGTGGTGGCGTTGATAGGAGCGCCCGCGAAGATGTTCACTGTCTTGCCGTCAAGTACGGATGCAGCCTTGGTGATGGTATATGTGGGCAGGTTGGAGGTAAAGCGTATTGCCTTGCCGTTTTCCTGCGCTGCCGGCACAACTTCACTCTTGTTGCAAGCCGCCAGGGCCATTATGGCCAGTATGGGGATAATAAGTTTTTTCATAGGATAGAATTTACTCAATGAACATAGAATTTATGGTCGCTATTGTTAAACACAACAGTAACGGGGCTGACACCCCAAATAATGTTATCGGCGCCAGGGTTGTATACTTTCCATCCTGTCCAATCACCACTTCCATCGTAGTTGTCACCATATCTTCCATACCAAGTGGAGCCGCCGGTAACCACTTTGAACTCCATGTATCCTTCTTCGTCAACTTTAGTGAGAACAGCCTGAAACAAGTTTTCACCAATACAAGTCATGGGAATGCTTTGGTCCCAGTTGGCTGCAGTAGATCCGACTGTAAAATTCGATCCACGAATACCGGGCCAAACATTGTCAGCAACGCCAACGGTCTCATTCTGTGCGCCTGGATCTGCAGCAAAACTACCAGCGGTCCATTCCTCTGTCTTAGTGAAGGTAATCGTAGCTTGCCTTTCAGAAGCAGTTTCGGTATGTGCATGGGAATAAGAAACTGTTGCAGAATACTTCTTTCCGGCCTCAAAAGTGGTAGGCGTTGCTACATTATAGGTGGCGGTAGCGCCAGACCATAAAGTAATAGTTACGACAGGAGAAATATTCGCAGCAGGGAAAATAACCGCATAATACTTCCCATCTTTGGCAAACAATTTCTCGGAGCCGAGTGCTTTGGTTTTTACCACTTCTCCTTCTTTATACTGCCTTGTGGTAAGACTTGACGACATAGTAAGGAAACCGTCATTGGGGATACCAGACACGTTAATTTCTTTCACGGTATCATCCGAATTATTGGTAACCGTGTATTCCAAAAGTGCGAAAGGGTGAGAGAATGCAAAAGGAACTGCATCAGGTTCTGTAAGTTTTCCTGCACCAGGGGCTGCTTCAGAATAAGCGACAAGTACGTCCATTGCATATTCTACATTACCATCAGTAGCGATGGTCCAGGGAAGGTCAGTCCCGGGAGCAAAAGACGAACGGCCATCACTTTCATACTTAAAAATAGCATAGAAAGGAGTTTCAGTATCTGTTCCGATCTGCTCAATACCCCATTCGATATCAGTCTCGCCAGATGCTTTTCCTAGCGTTCCCGGATCCATTGAGGTAATCTTGTAGTGTTTGTTGGCAACATTGATGGGATTACCGGCAAAAATGGAAACTTCACCATCGACTGCCATTGCCGCCTTGGTATCAAACGAGTATAAATTCTCGGCGGTGAACTTCACCACGCGGGAAGCGTCGGAAACGGGAGCCTGGATTTCGGCCTTGTTGCAGGCTGTAAGGGTTGCTGCAACTGCAAGAACTGCAATAAATATCTTTTTCATGGTCGATAGTTTTAGTTAAGTTTGTATATATAGAATTCCATGATGGAAGGGGTGAACTTGATTCGGAAGTTTCCGGTGCCGGACATGTTGATATCCTGGCCATTCACGTTGGTGAGGCTGTGCACCTTATAGTCATTCCCTGCACCTTCGGCGTAGACATACTGAGGATCAATAATCCAGGTGTCTGAGCTGCTCATGCCGTAGGCGTAGTCCCACTCCGGAGGATTTGCGGCGTACATAAGCTTGAAGCCGTTGCCGCCGGCGAAGTAGAAGTCTACCTGCCAGAGGTCGTTTCCGATGCACTTGAAGGGCACGAACTTGCTCCAGTTGCCGTCTGCGGTGCCGCCGTAAGCGTCGATGTTACCTACAAGATACCACCACTTGGTAGCGGGAGTAACGGTGCCGCCGGTCATGCTGCCTGCATCCACGTTCACCCAGTCGGTAACGGTGAAGGAGCCGTATACGGTGCGGTCGCTCACTTCGGCTTCGTGGCCGCCGCTGATGGCGATGCTTGCAGTGTAGACCTTACCGGCCTCCAGAGCAATAGCCTGAGACAAAGCGAAGGTATACTTGGCGCCGGAAGCCATCTCCACTACTACCAGGGGATTCACGGCTTCAGTTTCAGGCATTACAACGGTCATGAAGGAATTGGTGCCGTTCTCGTTAAGGGCCACAGCATCTGCAGCGGCGATGGCTTCACCAGTGGGAACTGCTGCGCCGGTAGTGAACATGACGTGGCCGGTGCGACGGATTCCGCTGATCTTCAAGCCGGAGACGAAGTCGTCGGAGGTGTTGGTGATGTTGTACACCAGCTTGGCGAAGGGGTGCTTGAATGCGAGCGCAACAGTTGCGGGGTCTTCGCCGGTTCCGGGAGCCTGGGATTTGGCTGCAGCAAGGAAGTCGTTGGCGTATACCACGTCACTGGCGCTTGCTATATCATACTCCAGGTACTTTTCGGCTTCTGTGTCTCCAGCAAGGGTGCGGCCGATTTCGTAAGGATAGATTGCGAAGAAATTGGAGGCCGTAGTGGTCTGGCCCACTGCCCAAAGGAGAGAATTGGTAACGGTGGGAGTGAGCGTGCCGGAAGTGGCGTTGGCTTCCATGTCCACTGTCATCTGAACGTTGTCGGCGTTGATGGGGGCGCCGGCGAAGATTGCCACGTGGGAATCATCGGCGATGGCGGTCTTGGTTGTCACTGTGTAAAGATTGGACACGGTGAACTTCACCTCCCTGGACCCGGGGGCCTGGGTTGTGTCTGCGGTCTTGTTGCATGCTACAAGAGCAGCCGCAGCCGCGAAAAAGGTTAGAAATTTTTTCATAGCGCTATTGATTAAAGGTTACTTCTGTGTGGTTAGTGTTTTACTTTCAGTAAACACTATGTCCTAAATTTACGAACTTTTGCCCCAAACTGTACAACACCGCTACTACTTTTCCGACGAAATGATACTTTTTCAAGACGAACGGTCCACGGGAAAATGTTCCTGGTTTGAGACCAACCTGTGCCAAGTCTGCAAAAAAATGTGCCAGGTCCGTTATTTCCCGACAGACCGGGAACGTTGTAGGCTATGAGAGGCCGATATGCGTGCCAGGAGGAGCAAAATTTTCAGACCTGGTACAGAATAGCTACAGACCTGGAACAGTGGAGCGATTGGGATTTCAGGGAGGAGGGGAAGGTGGAGGCATGGGGCGGGGAGGAGATGAGCGTGGGGGCTGTGCAGGGAGCGTTGCCGCGTGAGCGGCATAACGGCCACTGTTTGACGACGTTAGGCCGGGGCCGCAGGCACCGGACTAAAAGGAGGAGTTTGGCCGTTAAGCGACCGATGCAGCCTCCTTCCTGCCCTAAGACTTCACCTTTCCCTCCTTCCGCAATCCCCAAACTCAGTTCCGTAAGCACCAGACACCCATTTTGCTTACCGATGCCTATCAAACCATCGTCCGTGAGCACCAGGTGCCGGTTTCGCTCACGGAGATACACTCGCTTCGCTCGGTATGACAGAAGGGTGCCAGGTATGAATCGAGTAGGAGGAAAACAAAAGTAGTGAGTTTTCCTCCTGCTTTTGTTTTCCGACCTCTCACACCACCGTACGTGCCGTTCGGCATACGGCGGTTCCTTATCTTTGGTGCATTTGAACGTAATAGTCCATAAGGCATGGGTAACCTGCTCTGCGAAGGTTCGCTATGGACGCGGCTTGTGCCATTATAGGGCTACCCGCCACTACCCAACATCCCTTGCTCGCGTTACCCCACATATACGCAAAGTATGGTTTGATTCCACACTCCCAGAGTTTCTTTACCCGTGTACGTGGCTTCTTCCAGCTCTTCCAGATACACATCCGTATCCGCCTGCGCAGCCATTGGTCGATTGGTTCAAGGGCGGTTTTCATGTCCGCCAACTTGAAGTACCCGACCCAGCCGCGTATCGTCTCGTGGAGTACCTGTTTCCGCCGTTCGTATCCCATTCCATTGCTACGGCTTGTCAGCAATTTCAATTTCGCTTTCAGCTTCGCAAGGCTCTTGGGGTGCGCCCGCAGCCTTCATAGGCCGTCAGTCTTTCGCTTGTAGAATGAGTAGCCAAGGAACTTCCTCTCGCGTGCAATGCCCACTTCCGTCTTCTCGCGATTCACCTTCAAATGAAGCTTCTTCTCGATATACTTCGTGATGCCTTCACACACTCGCTCTGCTCCTCGCTTGCTTCTGCAAAAGATGAGACTGTCATCCGCATAGCGCACAAACGGGTGTCCCCTCCGCTCCAACTCCTTGTCCAGCTCGTTCAGCACTATATTGCTGAGTAATGGACTCAGAGGGCCGCCTTGCGGCGTCCCTTCCGGGGTCGGGTGGTACATTCCATCAATTAGCACTCCTGCATATAAGTATTTGTGGATGAGGCTTATCACCCTGCCATCCTTTACCGTATGTGACAGGAGTTCTATCAGATAGCTCTGATTGACCGTATCGAAGAACTTCTCAAGGTCGATACCCACGGCATATTCATAGCCATCGTTCAGTATCTCCTGCGCCCTTCTCAACGCATCGTGTGCGCTCCGCCCAGGACGGAAGCCGAAGCTCCCCTCGCTGAACTGCGGTTCATACATCGGGCCAAGTACCTGCGCTATGGCCTGCTGGATTACACGGTCAGCGGCAGTCGGGATGCCCAACTTGCGCGTCTTTCCGTTGTCTTTGGGGATTTCTACCCTGCGTACGGGCGCAGGCTTGTATTTCCCCGTCAAGATGAGTTCCTTCAACTCTGTGCCCCGGAGTTCCCAGTACTTCGGCAAGTCCTTCACCGACATCCCGTCGACACCTCCGCTCCCGCCGTTCGACATCACCTTCCTAATCGCTCGGCTGATGTTATAGGGAGACACGATGAGTTCCAGTAGGTGCTTCTCATCTATCTGCACCTCCACAAACTTGTCTTCGGTTATCTCCATAAAAGTCTGCACCCCCGAAAGTCCTTCGGCTTCCAGCCTGTCTCCCTTCGGGTGGTCAGTGGCTTGCGCCAGTGTTTTCTGCTCTCTTTCTTCCATAGAGTTCCTTTCTTCAAACTTGTTTCTTGATAAGGTTCGGTCCTTCCCTGCCGTGTCGATATTAAGCAGGTACTATGACCTCGGCTGACTTCTCGCAGTTCGTTGTTACTGCTCGGCTCCCCCTTTTTTTTTGAAGCCTCGCCTGCGAGACCTCCCCAGTTATGGACGCACTCTTTCCGGTTTATACCCGCTTGGTTTACTGTCAGCAGTTCGGATAGTTATCGGGCTTGTGCTTCTTTGGCAGCATTGCCCCTGCCTTCCAGCCTTGTACCAGGTTCTTGTTCATCGGGCCAACCTTTTGCCGCCGGCTTCCTTTAGATTCCGTCTCACGGCGGACACCCTTGCCTTTGGCTGTAACCTTCCCACTATCAGGGCGGTTTGGGGACTTGCACCCGTTAGAGTACGTTCGTGCTGGGCGAACCAAAACAGGGGCCCGTTTTCACCGGGTCCCTGTTTGCAGTATTAGACATAGCTTCTAGTTCAGCTGGAATACCACAGAGCTGTATGGCGGCATTGAAACGATAGGGCCGTCGGAGCCGGAACGGACCGAAACCTTGCCGTTGGCGACCAGAATGGTGGAGTTGGACACGTTGTCGCCGGGCCAGCGGGTCACGTCAGTGGTATAACCGCTGAAGTTGTGCATTACAAGCACCACTTTTTCACCGCCAATCTGGTGCAGATACCAGCCTGCAATGTGGCCGTCGTAGCCATTCATTGTGCGTTCATCGGGTTCGGGCCAGCCGTTTGCAAGGGCAGGGTTGGTGCTGCGGGCATAACCGAAGCGGCGGTACAGCATAAGGAGCGAAGACTCGTCTTCGGACTGAGACTCTACGCTGATAGCCGGCTTTAACATATCCCAGTCCACCTTGCCGGAAAGGGCCTTGGTGGCGGCGCTGTTGCGGGAAGGAGTCCAGAGGATAGGCGTACGGACGTACTCGTCGCCGCCTGCCTTGGTGCCCCAGTAGCCAAGTTCCTCACCCTGATAGATGTACGGGCGTCCAGCGGCGGTAAGGAGCACAGACGCAGCCAGACGGATCTTGGGCTTGTAATTGCCAAGCGTGGATGCGGTACGGTCTTCGTCATGGTTGGCAAGCTTAGGCGTAGAAATAGCATCCGAGCGCACTCCCTGGTGATTGTCCCAACGGTACTTAAGAGAGCCGGGGAAGTTCTGGCCGTAGCCTGCATTCCAGATGCTTTCGCCGTTAAGGCACTCGCGCAGATCCCACCAGAACTGGAACTCAAACAGTGCCGGGAGGCCGCTGTAGAACGGAGTGCAGTCACCGTCGCCGGAGAGCACTTCGCCCACCATGAAGATATTCTCGTCCACGATGCCGGAAAGACCCGAGCGCTTGGAAGCATACTTCTTGTAAAGCTTGTTGGAAGCGTCGTAGAAGGCCTTCCAGAACTGTTTGTTCTCGGGGCCGGTCTCGTTGCAATAGATATGCTTGACGGCATCCAGTCGGAATCCGTCCACGCCCATTGACAGCCACTTGTCCACACCGGTCATGATGGCCTTGAAGGCGGCGGAATTCTGGCAATTCGATGCCTTTCCGTAATTGAAGTCCACGAACATGCCTGTGCCGAACTCGGTGTAGTAGTAGTAAAGCTCACCGCCTGGCATCACTATGTTCTGGACGTCGTCGGAATTGCCGCTGTAAAGGGTATGCGGAACGCCGTCCTTGAGCTGATCGCCGGACTTGTTGAAACCCCACTTGGTGCCGCTGGACCAATCGTCGGCGGTAGTTGTGCGCACCAGGCAGCCCCAGTCACTGTTGAAATCCAGCGTGAGGGTGTACTTGTTGGTGCCGTTGTCGGCGAACTGGGTGTAGGTGCTGTTGCCCCAGAAGAGGTAACGTGCTGAATTCTTGTAAGATGCAGTGCTGGCATCAGTCACGGGGCCGGTGGTTTCGCTCACCGTGATGGTGGGGGCCGAAGAATTACTCCAGTCAAGGTCCACCTTGAACCTCTTTGCGCCCTTGCCGCCAATGAGCACAGGGAACCACTTGCCTGCGTTATACCATCCGGCAGGAATCTGGTCTATCTTGCCGGCATTGACGTCGGCCTCAGGATTCTTGGACAGGGAATAGTAGTTCCAGTAAGGACTTGCGATGCCTTTTTCCTTCACGTCCAGGAACCACTTGTTCTGGTCTCCGGAGTGATTGATCACATAGTCCATGTAGATGCGGATATTGTGCTCATGGGCTTTGTCGATAAGGTTCTGGAAGTCTTCCTCGGTACCGAATCTGGGATTCACTATCTCGTAATCAGTGATGTCATAACCGTGATAGCTCTGTGCGGGCTGTATGGGAGACAGCCACAGGGCGGTTACTCCCATCTTGTCGAAGTAGTCCAGGCTCTGGGCAAGGCCGTTGAAGTCGCCGTAGCCGTCGCCGTTGGAATCCTTGAAGCTGAATACGTTAACCTGGTATGTCAGGCCGGATTTCTTGAGGCTGGGATTCAGGTTCGGGTCGTATTCGCCGGCGGTGCCGTAGTCAGGCTTGCCTTCGGCCTCGTGGGTCCACTGAGAGCCGGTAGGAAGGAAGTAGGCAAGCTTGTTCTCGGTTGCGATGTAGATGTCGTAGGTGCCGGGGGCTATGGTAATGTTGCCGCCGTTCATCTGGAGATCCACCTTGGATCCAGCAGTTACAGTGCGGGGATCGTCGCTGGGCTCGCCTACGCCAAGGTTGTTGGCCCAGCCCTTGTTCTGACGGAACTTGAACATTTCGCCGGAGCCTACGGTGAATTCGCGCGCAACTTCCCAGTAGCCTTCTGTGTCCATGGGGAAATCTTCGTCCCAGTTGGTGCCGCCGAAGGTACCTATCACCGTCCAGGAACTTGTGCCGAAACGCATTTCATCGGGGGCGATGCCCTTTCCTGACACACCCGGTTCGGAGGGATTCTCGACCTGCGTCACCTTGCTGCCGTCCCATACGAAGTACAGGCTGTTGTGGATGGTAAGGTTGCTCCAGAGGGGTTCCTCTACATCCATGGCAGGATGCTGCTGGGTACCGTTATTGTTCAGAATCAGGTATATTCCGCCAACGCCGTTGAAGCCGGAGGCCTCCCAGTAGGTCCAGGTGTAGTCTCCGTACACCTTGGTGCCCGCAGCATATGTGCCGGGCCAGCTGCCGTTGGGCTGCAGTGAGCCGCCTGCGGCATAGGCATACAGGAACGGCTTGGTCCAGTCGGAGTTGTTCAGTATGTAAATACGGGTATTCTCCCCTACTTCCTGGTTAGCCACAGCATCGCCGTGGGAGAAAACGTCGCCGGCTTTCTCCACATACAGCAGGTTGAAGGTGGTGTGCACGTAAAGGTCGTAGGTACCTGCTGCAAGCTTGATGTTGCCGCCCTGGTCGGCAAGGGCATAGCGCGTGTCGATAGCGGGCTGCCCAGCTCCGGCGCCAAGGTTACCGTTGTCCCAGTTGCCTCCCTGGCGGAATTTCAGCTCCTCGCCTGCTTCGACCACAATGTCGAAGGCGGCTTTCCAGCCGTACTCAGGCTCTTCCATCATGGCAACGTCCCTGGTCCATTCCAGACCCATGATGCTGCCGGTTACGCCCCAGTCCGTGGTCATGGTAAAGGCCGATCTCTCAATCACTACCGACGAATCGTCCGGACCGGGGTCAGGAGTATCGGGATCGGGCTTGTCGCTCTGGCCCTTCGCCAGCTGGGAAATCTTGACGGAGACGGACTTGGACTCATCTCCTGTCAAAACTGCTACCAGCGCGCCTTCACGCGGAGTTTCGTCGGGATTAGCCTGGGCGGTAAGGAACAACGACTTGTTGCCACGGCCTTCCAGCAGCGACACGCTCACCCATTCGGGATATGAAGCCACCTTCCATGCTCCGGTGGAAATAATCATGAATTTCTTTTCGCCACCGTCTCCGCCGAAGGATACTTCGCTCACTTCGGCCTCGATGGCTCCGTCCACTACAACGTGTTCGGGTTCCTTCTCTTTCTCTTTGTTGCAGGAAGTCAACGGCGTCAGCATGAAAATGCCGGCGGCCAAAAGGGCCACCACGCCGTAAAACCTGTTCATACGAATAGTCATGGTATATTGCTTTTGTGTTATTACTGCTGGAATACCGCCGAGGAATTGGCACCCATGGTCACTTTAGTCCCTTCAACCTTGACATCTCCAAGCGTGATTACGGGCTTGTCAAGTTTGTCATCCGGTAGATCCAGGACAACGCTGCCGCCTGCCACATTATGGAGAACAAGTGCTTTGTCGGCTCCTGAAGTCATGTACCAGGCGGCAATTGCCTTCCCGGCCGACGTATTATTGTTGTTATAGGTAGAATGTGCGCTCATGCGTCCGGTGGCAAGCGCCGGGCAGGCGTTCCTGGCATGGGTCCACTGCAGGTATGTCCAAAGCAGGGATTCGCTCTGCTGGAGCTGATTTTTAACCGAAATCTCGTCGGTGATCATCCCCATGTCAAACTTACCGCCAAGGGGCTTCAGAGGTGCTTTTGCAGCCTTGTCCCATACGATGGGAGCGCGTACGAGTTCGTCTGAGCCTCCGTCGTCGTAGTCCTTGCCCCAGTAGCCGAGTTCCTCGCCCTGATAGATGTAAGGTTCGCCTTCGGCTGTCATCAGGAAGGCGCAGGCCTGCTTAAGTTTTGCCTGGTCGCGGTTAAGGACAGTTGCGGCGCGGGTTTCGTCGTGGTTGGTGAGGATGGTTGCGGGAATGGCATTGGCCCTGACACCCCTGTACTTGGCACGGTAGCCGATAAGGTCGTTGGCCAGGTAGCAGCCGGTGCGCTCCTGCAGAACCCACTTCAGGCGCTCCCAGAAGTCAAACTCGAAGCAGGCTGGAAGGCCTTTATAGTACGGAGCAACGCTGCCGCTGTCCATCCATACCTCGCCCACCATGTAGAAGTCGTCGCTGTGACCTGCATTATGATAAGCGGCGTTGCAGGCATCGTACCAGTCTTTCAGGAACTGGGGATTCTGCGGGCCCGTATCGCTGCTGTAGATATGCTTCACTGCATCCAGGCGCATGCCGTCGATGCCCATGCCGATCCACTTCGTGGCCGAAGCCACCAGGGCTTTGAAAGGACCGGAGGTCGGGGCTGTTTCGACTTTACCGTAGTTGATATCCGGCATCCAGGAGCCGAAAGCGCCTTGGAACTTAACTGTCTGCCCGCCGAAAGTGATGTCCTGAGCGTCGGTGGTGGACAATGTCAGGGGTTCGCCCATAGTGATTACGTTCTTTCCGGTGGGCGCGCCCCACTTGGTGCCGCCGTCCCATGAAGTGTCCGAAGTGCGTACCAGTACGCCCCAGGGAGTGTTTATGTCAAGCACAATCTCCCATGCGCTGTCGCCTGCGGGATACATGCGCGCAATCTTGCCGGGATCGCCGTAATAGATGAACATTTTCACCGACGCATCGGTGTTGGAGGCCTGGGCAGCCTCGGTGCTGGGATTGACTGTAAGAGTGTAGCCGGAACCAGCTTTGTCCACTCGGAAATGTAGCCTGCCGTTGTAGCCCAGGTTACCGCCCTTTGCAGTGTGCCACTCTCCAGGGTAATAGCCGTTGAGCATGGGGAACTTCCCGGCCTTGTAATCGGCCTCCGGATCGGCCGAAATGAGGTACCAGCCGTATTTCTCGGACGAAGGGTCGCTCAGAGCCTCCAGGAACCAGGGATGTCCCTTTCCGGTGTGGTTCAGGACGAAATCCATGTAAATCTTAATATCCAGGGCATGGGCCTTGTCAAGCAGGTTCTTGAAGTCCGCCTCGGTTCCATATTTGGGATCGAGGGCCGAATAGTCGGTTACGTCATAGCCGTGATATGAGTCGGCAGGGTGGGCCGGGGACAGCCAGATTGCGCTCACTCCCATCTGGTGCAGGTAATCCAGGTGCTCCGTGATGCCGTTGAAGTCCCCTACTCCGTCACCGTTGCTGTCGGCGAAGGTGTAAATCAGAAGCTGATATGAAATGTGTCCCAACTTTTCTCCAGCGGCATAAGACGGCAAATCCGGCAGTACTTCTGGCGTGACTTCTCCTCCGGGGATATCTGTCTGCTGACATGAAAGCACGGCGGAAAAGACCGCCGCGAGAAACATGGTTCTGAAGAGCTTTTTCATATCGTTTCCTTTATAAATTGGAAGCTTGCCGTCCGGTCAGGGGCGGCAAGCTTAAAATGTTGGGGTACTACCTGTTCATAGTAGCAGTACCGTTGTTGAAGTCGAGGGTAACGGTCTGGCCTGCAGTTGCAGAAACACGGGCCTGGTCGTCGCCGGCGCCACGGTAAGTAATCACGCCGTCGAAGAAGATGAACTCGGTCTTCCACCAGTCGATCCAGCCGCTGCCGGTAGTTACGCCTTCGATTGCAGCGGAAGGAGTAACCTTGGAGGCAATACGCAGAGCCTCGGAATCGTTGACCACAGTGGCCTTGAGGACCTGGCCGTCAGCAACGAACTTGACAGCGTTGTCGTTATAGTCCCAAGCGTCGGTGCCCCATGCATCGCCGATACCGTAAACTTCGGCGGGAGCGATTTCAACGCTGTTGTTGTTGCCGTTCACGAGCACGGTATAGAAGCCGTCAGCTGCTACGAAGCAGTTGCCGTCAGCCACGCTGTAGCCATGGGTGCCGTCACCGGTGAAGTCACCGTTCCACTCCCTCTTGGCGCAGAACTTGAAGCCCTTGGAGGAGTCGAACCAGCGGGTGCACCAGAAGTAACCGGTAGCGCCCCATACAGGAACGAGTTCAACAATGGTGGGAGCACTCCAATCCCAGGCGTCGCCACCCCACTGGCCACCGTTCATGTACATGGTGGTGGGAGCGGTGGATTCCTTGGTGAGTTTTTCAGTGTAGCTGAAGCACTTGTCGAAAGAACCTGCAGCAAGTTTGAAGCTAAGGGTGATGTCGTACAGGCCAGCCTTTTCAACCTTAAAGTTAGCACCGTTTACGGTCATGCCTTGTGCCAGAGATACTTCGGCTTTTACTTTACCCTTGGTGTCAAGGGTCACTTTCCAGTAGTTACCGGTTGCGAACTTGTATTCGCCACCTGCACCCAGTTCCTGGTCCTTGAAGGTAAAGGTGACGCCGTCGTTGGAGAAACTGGTGACCTTAGGATCGGAGGATGTAAAGCCCCAACCGTTCATACCGCCGCGAAGACCGAAATCGCTTGCATCCAGAACGAGGATCTGTGCGCCGCCGGCATCGTCGAGGTCACCGTTAACGTTGCGGTCCAGAACAATGTGATAGAGGCCGGTCTTTTCGACCTTCATTGCAGGAGCGTCGTTACCGATCACAAGGGCGCCCTTGATAACCTCGGAGGGGTTGTCGGCGTAGCCTTCCTCTGCGGTGTCGATTGCCACTTTTGAAAGAGTTGCGCTGTAGCGGGTCTTGGTGCCGCCGTCGTTGAAGATGAGGTAGAATTCCTTGCCGCCTTCCAGGACGATGTATTTCTCGTACATGCCTTCGCGGAGGGCTTTGTCAACCTCGTTGAAACCGGCTGCCATTACGCAGGAAGCCTGGATTTTGTCGGAACCGGTTGCGGGACCGGCTACATAGAAACCGTCTACGGTTACACCGCCCCAGTCGATGTCGCCGCCATTGTCCTTCTTATTACATGCAACTGCCAGGAGAGCAAAAGCAGCAACGCTGATGAAATAAAAGATTCTTTTCATGATTAAAATTGATTAAAGGTTTAAAAAATATTTGTTTAGGTTTTACTAGTATCCTTCATTCTGAGTCCAGACAGGGTTGCCGCTCTCGTCCTTATAAGACTTCTCCAGCACCTTGTAAGGAATGGGGAACCACTTGCGGTAGTCGTCCATGGCGGTTACGAATTCCACATAGGCAGGATCGTTGAACTTGCCGAAGCGGATAAGGTCGCGACGGCGCATGTTCTCCCATGCAAATTCTCGGCCACGCTCGTCCAGGATGCCGTCCAGGGTAAGCACATCGGGGTATGAAGCCTCGTATGATGCGGAAGGGTTGGCGTTATAGGCAAAAGCGCGGTTGCGGAGAGTGCGGAAATCGGCACTGTTGTAGCCCGAGGTACCGGAACCGCCGCGGAGGATAGCCTCTTCCTTCATCCAGAGGACGTCGGCATAACGCATGAGGACGAAGTCGTTCTCGCTGTATTTGTACTTCTTTGCCTTGTCAATCTCGTACTTTATGCTGCGGGCGCCTTCGAGGTCGCTGGCTTCCGACAGGGAGCTTATCTCATTCACTATGATAGCGGGCGACTTGTCTTCGTCCTTGTCAGTGCAGAGATTGCCGTTGGCGTCATAGATAGGTCCCAGGAACCAGCCCCACTGCTTGGTGTCGTTGGTGCCGAGGCCTTCGTTGCCGGGGCCGCGGACATCGCTTGGAGCATACCTGTTGATGAAGCCTGGACGGGCGCAGAAGCCGTTCCAGGGGGTCTCCAGGAGGTTGTAGGTCTTCTGGTGGTTGTAGTTCAGGGTAAGGAGGGCGATGCGCAGCTTGTTCAGCATCATGCCGTCGCCGCCGGCGCGTTCGTCAATGTCGGCCTCGCCATTTTCGACAATCACGAAGATGTTCTCCTTCGATTCCTCGTTCTGGATCTTGAAGTTGGCGAAGTAGTCGGGCTCGATGGAATAGGAGCCGGCGTCGATGATGGCGTTGCAGCAGCGAACAACGTTGGTATAGAAATCAGCGACGGAATTGATGGGAGTGGTTCCGTTATTGGAAATGCTGATGTTGGAAGGGGTGCAGCCGAAAGACTCTGCATTCAGGTACAGGCGTGCCAGGAGGGCATAAGCGAAGCCCTGGGTGGCACGGCCGTAGTTGATGGCGCGGGTTGCGTCGGACACCACCGCCATGTTGGGAGCGTTCTTCTCCAGGCAGTTCACGAGGTGTGACCATACGTCCTGGGGAGCCATGAGGGGCTCGGCGTTGTTCTCTTCGCTATAAGTTTCGGTATAGGGAATGCGGCCGAAGCAGTCGAAGAGCATGTAGAAATAGTAGGAACGCATAACTTCCAGTTCGCCCACGTACTGTGCATAGACCTCCTCGCTCATGGAACTCTTGTAATCGTTCATGGTGTTGATGATCTTGTTGCAAAGCACTGCGCCTGCGATGGTGGTGTTCCAGATGTTAAGGAAGGCACTTCCCATCGAGTTCCAGTTGTGTGTGTTCAGGTTGCGCCAGTAGCCGCCGTCGGCCCAGTCTTTATCGGGCATACGGGTAGGGCAGAGGCCTTCGTCGGCCGTCAGGGTAACTACGCCCCAGTAGCCCCAGTGGTCGTGCAGCCATTTGATGTCGGCGTAGCACTGGCCCACCAGGAGGGGAACGTTGCTTTCGTCGGTCATGAGGTCGGCCGTGGTGGGATTTCCGTAGTTCACCTCTTCGAGCATCTTGTTGCAGGAGGTGAAGAGCGCCATTAAGGCAGCGAGTATGATGATAGTCTTTTTCATGTCTTTGGATTACTTGAAGCTCACGTTAAGGCCGATAAGGAAGGTTGCCACGGGCGGGTAGAAGGAGCAGTAGTCGATACCGCCGTTCCATACGGAGGTGGTGTTGACTTCGGGATCCTGGCCGCTGTAGCCGGTAAGTGTAAGTACGTTCTGTGCTGTCAGGTACAGACGTGCGCTCTGGAGGAACTTGTTCTCATTGAAGGGGAAGGTGTAGCCCAGGGTGATGTTGTCGATCTTGAGGTAGGTGCCGCTCTCCAGGAAGTAGTCGGTGAACTGGGCTTTCTGGGTGAGCTGGGTGTTGGCGCCGTTCACGTCCTTCATGAACACGTTCTTGTTGTTGGCGCTCATGGGACCGTAGGCCCAGCGGGTGACGTTCAGTATCTTGTTACCCACGACGCCGCGGAGGAAGATAGTGGCATCGAAGTTCTTCCAGCGGACGGAGTTGTTCCAGCCGTAGGTGAAGATGGGCTGGGCGTTGCCAAGGACCTGACGGTCGCTTTCAACGGCAGTCGCTTCGTCGCAGTAACGGGTGACACCGTCGCCCTGGTCGGGCTTCAGGTAAGTCCACAGGCCGGTTTCAGGGTGTACGCCCAGATACTTGTAACCGTAGAAGGTGCCAACGGCCTGGCCTTCGACCAGAATCTGGGTGTTGGTATTCATGATACCGTTTTCGCCCACGCCGCCGGATGTGGTTTCTGTGTAGTTGAAGCCCATGGAAGGATCCGAGAGGGTGGTAATCTTGTTGCGGTTGAAGGAGATGGTGGGGGTGGTGGTCCAGGTGACATCATTGGTCTTAACGGGAACCACGCTCACGTTCAGTTCCACACCGTAGCTGTCCATCTTGCCGGCGTTGGCAAGGAGGGTTGAGTACTGATAAGGAGGAGTGGGAACTTCATAGTCCCAGAGGAGGTCCTTGGTGTGACGGTAGTACACATCCAGGTTACCGTATACGCGGTCTTTCAGGAAGGCGAAGTCAACACCCAGGTTGTACTCGTATTTCTTTTCCCAGCGAAGGTTGGGGTTCACGTTCTGGCTAACAGTGTAGGTGTACACATAGGCGCCGTTGTACCAGAAAGTACCGCCATTGGACAGGAGGGCCACGCTGCGGAGGTCGCTGCCAAGGTCGTTACCGGTTACGCCGAAGCCTGCGCGGACCTTGAGGTCGTCCACCCACTTGACGTTTTGCATGAATTCTTCACCGCTTACACGCCAGCCGGCGCTCACTGCGGGGAACCAGCCCCACTTGTTGTTGGCGCCGAAGCGGGACGAACCCTCACGGCGGAGCGAGGCGCTCAGGAGGTATTTCTCCTTATAGTTGTAATTCACGCGCGCGAACTGGGCGATAAGGGCGTGGGAACTGCGGCTGGAGCCCATTTCCATGAACTTCTTGGAGGCGTCGCCGTCGCCCATCTTGTAGTACTTCATCACATCGGGAGCTGCATAGCCCTTGTTGGCCATGGAGTCTTCGTCGTACAGGAAGTGCTGGTAGGATACACCTGCTACCACTGCTACGTTGTGACCGTCGAAGGTGCGGGTCCAGTCGGCGGTGGCTTCAAAAAGCTTGTTGAAGGAAGTGTTGCCGCTGCGGCCGCTCTTTCCGCTGCCGGTTGCGTCGGTGTTTATGGTGCTGTTGTACCAGAAGGAGGAGTTGTCGCCCTCTTCAATTGCCACGAAGCCGCTCACCTTCAGGCCCTGGACGGGCTTGATGTTCACTGTGGCCTTCACGCTGCCGCGGAAGTAGTTGCCGGTGCCGTAGGACTCCTTCTGATTCATGTTCTCCACGGGATTCACGAAGCCGGTTTCGTCGCTCTTCCAGAAATATCCGCTGGCGGTAGTCTCGTCATAGACCGGATAGGTGGGATTAAGCAGGGCTGCGTTCTTGAAGTCGCCGCAGAAGTAGTCGTTGCGGTAGTGCATGTAGCTCAGGTCGTACTGGAGGTCCAGCCATCCGTCAAGGGCTTTCTGGCCGGCAGTGAGCTTGGCCATAATCTCGTTGCGGTTGGTGGTCTTTGCAATACCTTCGGCGTTCTTGTAGTTGATGGCCGCGCGGTAGTTGAAGTTGCGGGACGAACCTACGATTGCGACGTTGTGGTTGTGGGCGATGGCTGCGGGACGGCAGATTTCGCTCATCCAGTCGGTGTTGTAGGATTCACCGTTGGGGCCCACATAGACATTGCCAACGGCTTTGCCGCCGGAAAGCTGCGACAGGTTGCGGAACTCCTCGGCGGTGGCCATGCCGGTGGAGGCATTGCGGACCGACACGGATGCATAGCCGGAATACTCTACGCGGGTTGTTGCGGTGTCGGAGAATGCATCGCCCCTCTTGGTGGTGATGATGATAACACCGTTGGTACCGCGGGTACCGTAGATAGCGGCGGCGGAACCGTCCTTAAGCACGTCCATGGAGGCGATTTCGTCCGGGGAGATGTTGTCGATATTGCTCACGGGAACGCCGTCCACGATGAACAGCGGGCTTGTACCGGTTCCCTTGTCAAGGGTGGAGAAGCCGCGGATCTGGATGTTATAGCCGGTGGAAGTAGGGTCCGATGTGGTCTTGATAATGTTCAGACCTGCGACCTTGCCCTGGAGGAGTCCCATGGGGTTGGTCTTTACACCGGCGTTGAAGTCTTCGGCTTTCATGGATGCAACTGCGCCGGTGACTTCCTTTTTCTTCTGGGAGCCGTAACCGATAACAACCACATCGTCAAGGAAGACAGTGTCTTCGACGAGGTTGATGACGGCGGGCATTTCGGATGCCTTGAAAGACTGAGTAGCATAACCGATGCAGCTGACTTCGATGATGGCGTCAGCGCTGGATACGTTCAGGACGAAGTCGCCGTCCAGGCCGGTGGAAACACCGTTGGAGGTGCCCTGTTCCAGGATGGTGGCTCCGATCACGGGTCCGAGCTCGTCCTGGACGATGCCCTTTACCTGGTAGCCCTGAGCGGCTGCCACGGCAGTGACTCCGAATAGAATCGTGAGTAAGGTCAGTAGTTTTTTCATTAGTGTAGTTATTTGGTATTGATTAATTTCACGCTGATGGCGCCCAGCACCAGGAAGATGCCTGCGGCGATGAACATTGCGGGTTGGCTGCCGCCAAGGAGGGAAAGGACTGCGCCGCCGGTTGCAGCTGCCACAATCTGTGGCAGGCAGATGGTGCAGTTGAACAGGCCCAGGTAGCTGCCCATGTAAGGGCTGCCCTGAAGGGCGTTGGTAAGGAGGGTGAAGGGCAGTGCAAGCATTGCCGCCCATGCAGTACCGATAAGGAGGTAGCTCAGGAGCAGCACGTACTGGTTGTGCACGAAGAATACAGATGCAAAGCCCACGGCGCCGATAAGCAGCGACACAACGTATGCGGTCTTGACGCTCTTGAATCGGGGCAGTACGGTGGCCCAGAGCATTGAGCCGATGGCCTGCACTGCAAACAGGACACCCACCCAGTTACCTGCGGCCTGATATTCGGCCAGGGCGGTTGCGCCCTTGACGTTAGGGTCTATGCCCCAGCAGTTGTATGCGATGGCACCGTTGGTATAAGTCCACATGTAAAGGAATGCGGCCCAGCAGAAGAACTGCACCACACCCACTGTCCAGAAGGTCTTGGGAGCCTTGGTGAGGAGCTTCATAAGGCCCTCGGAGGGTTCTTCGGCCTTCTTGGTGAGGTCTATATCGTGGAATTCGGCATATTCCTTCGGGGGCATTTCCTTCACGCGTACGAAGGTGTAAAGGACGCAGAGGATGAGGATGGCGGCGCCGGTGTAGAAGCTGTAGATGACGCTGTCCGGCACTACGCCTTCGGGGGCGGTGTTGGCAATGCCGATCCAGGTGAAGAAGATGGGGAATATGTATCCCATCAGGGAGCCGGCGTTGCAAAGGAAGCTCTGGATGCTGTAGGCCTCGGTTTTCTGCTCTTCGTTCACCATGTCCCCTACCATCATCTTGAAGGGCTGCATGGCAATATTGATGGAAGTGTCCAGGAAAATGAGGGAGAACAGGCCGAACCACATGGCCATGTTAAGTCCCAGGAACAGCCTGGCGCTGAAATTCAGGCTTCCGGCGTTGGGAAGGAAGACCATCACAAGCACGGCTATGATGGCGCCAACCAGCAGATAAGGTTTCCTTCGGCCCATCTTGCACCAGGTGCGGTCGCTGTATTTGCCGATGAGGGGCTGAACTATCATGCCCATCAGCGGGGGCAGTATCCAGAAGAAACTGAGCTGGTGGGGATCGGCGCCTAAGGTGGCGAAAATGCGGCTTATGTTTGCGCTTTGCAGGGCATAGGCTATCTGTACTCCGAAAAAGCCGAAGCTCAGGTCCACCAGTTGACGGAAAGTCAAATTTCGTTTAGCTGACATAATTGGTTATTGTTTTTTTGCCTATAGCGGCAACTGCAAAATTAATATTTATATTAAAACTGCAATCCATATGAACGCCGGCACTGTTACGAATGGACATTATTTTGCGACGAACGGAAAAAATAAGTATCTTTGCACATGAAAAAAATCGGGATTTCCTGGATAATTCACGGCTTCGCGCTGCTGCATCTCGCCGCCACGGCTGCCTGCCTTGCGGCGGGCATCCCCGACAGCCTTATCCTGACTGCCCTCACGATGGCCCTTGCGGTCATTATCTGCCTCCGGGAAAACCTCACCGTAGAAATCACCATCATCTCAGTCCTGCTGGTGAATATCCTGGGGTTCGTGCTGGGAAGCATCGGCGCAGACCTTTTCCAGGAAAGCATGCCCGAAAATGCAAAGCGGGCGCTTACCACCTTTATCGTCACTGAACTGCTTGGATGGTCCCTTTACGCTTTCGCCAGCAAGTACGCACCCTCCGGAGCCGCCGCATACGAACGCAACCTGTCCCTTAAGCGCAACAAATGGTGGCTTGTCGGCGCCATCGTCCTCATTTTCAGCCTTAGGGCCCTTATCGGTGCCAATTATTCGGGTAGTTTCATCAGAGAATCAGGCGTAGTCGGGCTGCTTACCGTTATAACCGTGCTGTCGCTCGCATATATGGTCAATTTTGCCGTCGGCATGCACAGGGAGGCCGTCCAGCAGCGAACCAGAAGGCACGAGGCCGAATTCCGCTACATGACCCTGAAGCATCAGGTGAACCCGCATTTCCTTTTCAACAGCCTGAATGTGCTGGACTCGATAGTGCACGTAGGAACCAGGCAGGAAGCAAGCGACTACATCCAGAAAATGGCGGCCATATACCGCTATCTGATGCAGCAGGAAGGCAAGAAGCTGGTGACTCTTGCAGAAGAAATCGCTTTCGCCCGCACATACAGGGACCTGATGTCCATCCGTTTCTCCGAAGGCTTTGTCGCTCAGGACCTTATAGGGCCCGACGTTCCACACGGATACATAGTCCCCTGCACCATTCAGCTGCTTCTGGAAAACGCCCTCAAGCACAATGCCATAAGCAAGGACCTGCCGCTGGTTGTAAGCCTGTCCACTGATGGAAGTTCGATTACCGTCCGAAACAACATCGTCCCGAAGGCTTCAAAACGGCCTTCTACCGGTATCGGCCTGCAATACATACGCAATCAGTACCGGGACATCGCCGGCAAGGAGATAATCGTGGATTCCAGCAACGGATTTTTCACAGTAACTGTCCCGATTTTGGCTGATTCTGAATAATTTGCTATATTTGCGCCCTCATTTTTGAATACCATGAAAACGCTGATTATAGAAGACGAACCACTGGCCAGGCAGCACCTCAAGAAACTCCTGTCGGAAAACTTCCCTGATATGGAAGTTGTCGGAGACGTAGGTTCGGTGAAAGACACCGTTGAATGGCTTTCCCGGAACCCTTCCCCCGATGTGATTTTCATGGATGTAGAGCTGTCGGACGGCTCCTGCTTCGACATTTTCACACGGGCGGACGTAAACTCCCCCGTCATCATGACCACAGCGTACGACCAGTACGCCGTGCAGGCCTTCCAGGTAAATGCCGTAGACTATCTCCTCAAGCCTATATCACTGGATTTGCTTAAAAGGGCTATTTCGCGAGTTGCCTCCGGCGAAGTATCCAAGCCCGCCATCGACACGGTGCGCAAAATCATAAGCCAGGAACACAAGGAAAAGTTCCTAATCCGCCTCAACGACCGGATCGTCCCCGTGCGCACTTCGGAGATAGCATATCTGTACTCAGAGTCCAAGAATTCATACATCGTCACCACTGAAGGCAAGTCGTACGTGATGGACGAGTCCCTGGACGCAATCGCTTCAAATCTGGATCCTTCGGCCTTTTTCCGCATTTCCAGAAGCTGCATCATTTCCGAAGGCATAATCGACAGCATTTCCAAGCTCCTAGGCGGCCGACTGCGCATTTCCCTTCGCAAAGGCCTCCCCACCAATACCGACCTGACAGTCTCCCGCGCCAGAGTTGACGACTTCCTCCACTGGCTGGAGAAATAAGCCCTGCGCTAACTAGCTGGTTATCCGCTACTTACTATATTCATGTCTGCGCCAGAAGTGCAGACATGAATACAGGAAACAGCTGATTATCAGCATGTTGAAAAAGTATAATAAGAGGAGAGTCGGGATGACAAGACTCGAACTTGCGACCCTCTGGTCCCAAACCAGATGCGCTACCAACTGCGCTACATCCCGAATGCGGGGCAAATTTACATCTTTTTCCCGGTCTTTGCAAGTTGTGGAATTGTTCCTATCTTTGCAGATATGATAATTTCGGCGAATAAAATAACCAAGTCATTTGGTAACCTCCAGGTTCTTAAAGGCGTGGACTTCGAAGCCTCTGAGGGTGAGGTGGTTGCAATTATGGGTGCTTCCGGGGCAGGGAAATCCACTCTGCTTCATATACTTGGCACTCTTAGCACGCCCGACTCGGGCAGCCTAGTCATTGACGGGGCTGAAGTCTTGAAACTTGGCAGCAAGGCCCTGTCTTCTTTCCGCAATCGCCGGATTGGCTTCGTGTTCCAGGCTCATCATCTTCTGCCGGAATTTTCGGCCCTGGAAAATGTCATGATTCCGGCTCTTATCGGCGGGATTTCTTCTTCGAAAGCTCGCGACAAGGCCATGGAACTGCTTGATACCGTGGGGCTTTCGGCCCGGGCCGATCATAAACCGTCGCAACTCTCCGGCGGCGAACAGCAGCGCGTAGCCATCGCCCGTGCCCTGATCAACAGTCCCGCCATCCTCCTTGCCGATGAACCCACCGGCAACCTTGACTCCGGCACCAAGGAGGAAATTCACCAGCTTTTCTTCAACCTCCGCGACCGGCTCACCCAAACCATCGTCCTGGTAACCCACGACCCTGCCCTCGCCGCCCTCTGCGACCGCACCTGCCACATGCAGGATGGCCTTTTCGTCTAATCGTCCGCGAACGTAACAGACTGGTTATCTGCTACTTACCGTGGTCATGTCTGCTCTATTTGCGCAGACATAAAACCAGCAATCAGCTCATTATCAAGCATTTACGTTAAACTAAGACCGATAACGCAACGTAACATCTTGAGTATCAGCGGAATAAAAGAATCATGTCTGCACTTCTGGCGCAGACATGAAACAAGGATATGGCTGATTATCAGTGCTTTACTTTTTGGCGATAGCAGTGCGGGCAGCGGCGGCGATGTGCGTTGCATCGAGGCCATAGGCGGCCATGAGGGCGGCGGGGGTGCCGGACTGGCCGAAGCGGTCCGCGCCGTTGACGAAGACCATGGGGGTGGGGCACTCGGAAGCCAGCACTCCGGCGACTGCTTCGCCAAGGCCGCCGGCCATGTTATGCTCTTCGGCAACTACCACGGCGCCGGTCTTGCGGGCCGAAGCCACAATCGCCTCAACGTCAAGGGGTTTGATGGTGGCCATGTTCAGCACTTCGGCGGAGACGCCTTCGGCCTCCAGAGCTTCGGCAGCAAGGAGGCTTTCCCACACGCAATGGCCGTAAGTTATTATAGTTACGTCAGTTCCTTCGTTCAAGTTGATGGCCTTGCCTATGACGAAAGGCTCATCGGGATCGGTGAAATTGGGAACGGAAGGACGGCCGAAACGGAGGTACACGGGGCCGTCGTATGCTGCTGCGGCAATGGTTGCCTGGGCGGTCTGGTTAAAGTCGCAGGGGGCAAGAATCACCATCCCGGGCAGGGCCCGCATAAGGGCAAGGTCTTCCATGGTCTGGTGAGTGGCGCCGTCTTCGCCCAGAGTGATGCCCGCATGGGACGATGCAATCTTGACATTGGTGCAGCCGTAGGCTACTTCCTGGCGAATCTGGTCGTACACGCGGCCGGTAACGAATTCGGCGAAGGAGCCCACGAAGGGAATCTTTCCGGTAATTGCAAGGCCAGCCGCCGCGCCGATCATATTGGCTTCGGCAATGCCGCACTGGACGAACCTTTCGGGGAATTCGGCGGCGAAGGCGTCCATCTTCAATGAGCCTTTAAGGTCGGCCGTCATGGCTACTACCCTGTCGTTGGCCTGGCCGGCTTTGAGAAGGCCTGCGCCGAAACCGCTGCGGGTGTCTTTCTTTCCTGTGTCGATGTATTTTTTCATGGTACTATGCTTTTATAATGAGATACACTCGCCCTGAGGGCTCGGTATGACAAGGCCTGATTAAAAGTCTCCCAGAGGGGTTTCACCTAACTGTTTCAGGGCGTCTTCCAGCTGCTCGGGCTTGGGGACGGAGCCGTGCCATTTGTGGGTGCCGGCCATGAAGTCCACGCCGTGGCCCATTTCGGTCTTCCACAGGATCATGGTGGGCTTTCCGCTGCCGATGCCGGCCTTTGCAAGTTCGTAGGCCTGGTTAATAGCGTCAAAGTCATGACCGTCGGCCACGATAACCCGCCAGCCCCAGGCTTCCCACTTGGCGGCAAGGTCGCCTTCGCCGGCGACTTCCTCCACGGGGCCGTCGATCTGCTTGCCGTTCCAGTCGGTCATGGCGATAAGGTTGTCCAGCTTGTGGAAAACGGCGAACATGCCGGCTTCCCAGATCTGGCCTTCTTCGCTTTCACCGTCTCCGCAGAGGCAGTACACCAGGCCGGGATCCTTGTCCATCTTCTTGCCGAGCGCAATGCCGGTTGCAGCGCTGAGGCCCTGACCCAATGAGCCGGAAGCCTGGAAAACGCCGGGCAGCTGACGGCGCACGGAAGGATGGCCCTGCAGGCGGGAACCCATCTGGCGGAACGAAGCGAGTTCCGAAGCGGGGAAATATCCAGCACGCGCAAGCGTTGAATAATAGACGGGAGTCATGTGACCGGCCGAAAGGATGAACATGTCCTGGCCTTTTCCGTCACGGGTCCAGCCTTCCGGTTTATGATTCATGTGGTTGTGATATAGGGCGGTGAGGATGTCTGTAGAAGACATGGAACCGCCGGGATGGCCGGATTTGGCCATGCATACCATGCGCAGAATGTCTCTCCGCACCTGGGTTGCTATGGTTTTCAGTTCTTCGTTGGTTTTCATATAAAATCTGAGATACGACATGGCAAATTTAATAAAAATAACGTAAATTTGTCATCCCAAAACCGGATTAAAACACTAAACATGGAAAGCAACTCCTACAGGCAGACAGGAAGCCCACTATACCTTGCCGGCATTGTGCTTGTCGCAGTTATCGGCGGCCTTCTTTTCGGATATGACACAGCCGTAATATCAGGGGCCGAAAAAGGCCTCCAGGCCTTCTTCCAAAGTGCAACGGACTTCAACTACACCGACGCCCTGCACGGCTTCACAACTTCCAGCGCACTGATCGGCTGCATCATCGGCGCTCTCATTTCGGGTATCCTTGCATCCAGCCTGGGCCGAAAGAAGAGCCTTTTCATAGCCGGTATCCTCTTCCTCCTGAGCGCCCTGGGCTCGTATTATCCGGAGTTCCTTTTCTTCGAGAAAGGCCATGCCACCAAGGGGCTGCTGATAGCTTTCAACCTGTACCGCATTCTGGGCGGCATAGGCGTCGGCCTGGCATCGGCCCTGTGCCCCATGTACATCGCCGAAGTTGCCCCCGCATCCAAGAGGGGCAGGCTGGTGTCCTGGAACCAGTTCGCCATCATCTTCGGCCAGCTGGTGGTTTACTTCGTCAACTTCCTCATTATCAAAAGCCACGCCTCCGATCCCAATGTGGTGGCATGGACCAACGCCATCGGCTGGAGGGTGATGTTCGTGTCCGAAGCCGTCCCCGCAGGTCTTTTCGCCCTGCTGATACTGCTGGTGCCCGAAACGCCCCGTTTCCTTGCCCTAAACGGACAGGACCACAAAGCCCTCACAGTGCTTTCCAACATCAACGGTGAGGCCAGGGCACGGGAAATCCTGGCTCAGATCAAGGCCACCGCAGTGGAGAAAAGGGAAAAACTACTTGCCTACGGCTTCCTGGTGGTATTCATCGGCTGCATGCTGTCCGTGTTCCAGCAGATTATCGGCATCAACGCAGTGCTGTATTTCGCCCCCCGCATCTTCGAATCCATGGGCGTAAGCAACAACATGCTGTTCACGGTAATCATGGGCGTAGTTAACATCACCTTCACCCTGGTAGCTGTATTCAGCGTGGAAAAAGTGGGCCGAAAAGTGCTCCTCACCCAAGGATCCATCCTGATGGCTGTGGGCGCGATGGGCGTGGCCCTGAGCAACGTGATAAGCCTGCCCGCCTGGGTTCCGGTAGCCAGCATCATGATGTACAGCGCCGCGTTCATGTTCAGCTGGGGTCCCATCTGCTGGGTTTACATTTCCGAGCTCTTCCCCAACACCATCCGCAGCCAGGCAACAGCCATCGCCGTGGCTTCCCAGTGGATATTCAACTTCATAGTTTCCAGCACCTTCGTCCCGATGTACAACATGAAACTGGGGTCGATGGGAGACAGCTTCGGCCACTTCTTCGCCTACGCACTGTACAGCTGCATCTGTATCATCGCAGCAATCTTCGTCTGGCGCCTGGTCCCCGAAACCAAGGGCAAGACCCTGGAGGACATGACCAGATTCTGGAAGTCTAAGAAAAATTAGTCCCTACTTCCCCTTTGCCGTCACGCTGGCCGATCTCGGTCACGTTTTAGCCTGTTTTCTTTTCCTTAGCCGTCATAACTGCCGATCTCGGTCACGTTTTAGCCTGTTTTCTTTTCCGTCGCCGTCATAACTGCCGGTCTCGGTCACGTTTCGGGCCGTTTTCTTTTCCTTCGCCGTCAAGAGCTACGGCGACAGTCACGTTTTGTGCCTATTTCGTGGTTCTTCGTCAAATTTCGTGCAGAATAATTAGGGTAACACATTGATATTCAATCGGTTACCCTTGCTTTTCGGATTATTATTCGTAACTTAAAGTGCTGAAAATAAAATGTTTACGAATGTCCGA
>Ga0310697_10000189_pt1 | contig 87623 bp, 160 predicted proteins | sample 172DNAGHGlowgp2_FD_203883 | JGI IMG/M metagenome (GOLD analysis project Ga0310697, IMG submission 203883) | Sheep rumen microbial communities from Palmerston North, Manawatu-Wanganui, New Zealand - 1728 DNA GHGlow gp2 (v2) (version 2) | ecosystem: Host-associated > Mammals > Digestive system >...
CGGAGCATATTAGGAGGACTTGGACAAAATTGTGAACAAGCCAATCTAATATGCGCTCAAGCTATGCTTGATTCATATGTGTCTCACCTCCATGTGGAGATTTATATAAACCGCGAAGCGGTTATAAATTGGATAAATGATTGCCTAATGATTCTAATAAATCTAAAAATCCTGCTAAAAAATGCATTCGCTCTAATTTGGTTGTAGCAATTGCAGCGGCGCTTGTTGCTTCCCAATCATTACGAATTGGTTCCTTATTATAAGTAGTTAATTTTACTTGCATACCTTTATAATTTGGGCCAAAATTATTAGTTTGCAACTGCGACATGATATTATATGTTTCCTATAGGATATAGGAACTTGGTACAACCAATCCATTTAATTGATATAAATGTAAATCTTGAACAGAGCCGGTAATTAATTGAGAATTCTAAACCCATTTATTTACATCCGCAGCAAACAAAGTAGCGTCGTTAAACATAAACATACCCATAAGTGCGGAAAAATAATTCTCTATAGTGGGCTTAAGAGCCCTTCCAATCATAAGTTTGCCACAATTAATCATAGCAATAAATAACTATTCTGTATCTAGTGGAGTTAAACCGCCGGCTTCAATCATTGAATTAATAATATCTAGCTCGCTATCCAAATTGGAGCCAAAAGCTGCGCCACCAAATCCTCCTTCTTGTTGAAATATGCTTGATCCAGCTGATTCATAACCTTTTACAGTTGAATGAATATTAAAATGAGTAATTAAATCATTTAAAGTATCATTATTTTTGTTATTTTCATTAATAAAATTTTGAATTAATGCTTCTTGTTCCTATCTTGCGGCAATTAATTCTAGTGTGTTTTTCATATAAGATTCATATGTACTAGTGGCTGTTACTTTACCAAAATGCTCTTTTTGAGATTTCCATAATTTATCTTCTAAATTAGAAAGCATCTATGCATTAAAGTTAAAAGTGGTGATTAATGCACCCGCTTCAATATCATCGGTTGGATTTGCTGAACCACCTAAAATTGCGCATATATGGTTTGCTATTAATTCTAGCATACTTAAATCTTCACCGACATAATAGCACTATGTTGAAACAGTACTGGCAGCAGCAATCATTTTTTTTATTTCTGCTGGTTGCATACCAATAGACTTTATCCATTCATCATAATTAAGTTTTGTTTTTCCAGTTTTTTGTAATAAATCCCAATTATTTTTTAATGCGGTCTAAATACGTGATACCTTTTTATCTAAATCATTAATTTGATCAAAAGCTTTTGATGACATGCCATATTGTTTTTGTATAGATTGTAATACGCTTCCTAATTCTGGAGAATTGAGTAAAAGCTCTGTAAACTATTTAAACGCTGAACTACTTATTATCTCTTCAGCAGTTTGTTCAAATTTATCTTTTGGCAAGGCTATATTAATAGAACTTGATAACATTTCATTAGCTTTTATAGTTAAAGCTGCTAATAATGCATCTTTCTAACCAGGATCTAACTATAAATTCTTATTAAATAATTTTGCGCCGTATTGTTTAATAATAATATTAGTTAAAATAGTCATTTTTCCATGGTCAATAAAAATAGATTCAAAAGCGGCCTTTCCATTAGCTTTCATAGCAAATAAACTATTATTTATACCTTTCTATTTATTTAATTCTTTTTTTAAATCTTCTTCATACTATTTCTTATTAAAATTCTAATCTTTCATTTTTTGTGAAGTTAAATTAAGTTCACTTTGATATTTCTAAAATGCATCATTGTTATTGTGAATACGTTTTAACTCGGTGTCTAAAGTTTTACTAAATTCTTCTGTGCCTTTAAGAGCTCGATTAATATTTATAATAAAAGAGTAATAATCATTTAATATATCCTCTGGATTGATATTAAAGGAATCTCGTATTTCCGGATGAGCTGTATTAAAATTTTGAAAAAACTGTAATTCTTTTTGTCGTTCAAATTCAGCGCTATTTTTTAAAAAAACTAAAGCTTCAGACAAACCAGTTCCGGCTGATCCAGTAGAAGTAATACCAAAATTACTTTTTACGTTAATAATACTATTTAATGCTTGCCTGTACAGTTTTTGATACATCGGAGAAGATTCAGATTTCAATGATTCATAAAAAACATATCGTCTTCCTAAAGTTAGTTCTTGAATTTCTGCCTATGAAAGATGCGTTAAATCTCGTTTTTTTCGTCCAGAGTTTTGTTTAGCTCTTTTTCTTGACATTCTCTCTCCTCCTATCTAAAAAAATAAAAGCTATTCCCCTTGGAATAGCTTCCCATAAATAAGTCATATCATTAGAATTGAATTACTTCAATTTCTTCAACTTCATCATTTTTTAATTCAAACCCCTGCGCCTGCATCGTTAATATATTTAAAACAAATGCTCTTCCTGTAAAAGCGGCGCCAGTATCCATATCTAATCGTCCAGTACTCAATTTAATAGGTACGGCTTTATCACAAGATTTACAATCTGCATACTCGTGCAAATATGGCGTGGGTGTATGTCCAAAAACTACTGTGCGTCCTAATTTCCAATCATTATCAAAGCTAGTACGACTCCAAAGTAAATATTCGGCATCGTATTCATCTACTGGCTGGGAAGAATATTCTTTTTCTGCAACACGCGTAAATGAGTTGTAGCCGCCACCCGAATGGCAAAAATCTAATTTTCCATAACTAAAAGTATAAGGAAGTTTTTCTAGTTGCTCTACAATATCCATAGGCATACCATCCATAATCCAATCTGTAAGTGTAGACATTCCTCCATTATACAAACTAGTCTGAATAGCTTCATATCTATAATCAAAACCGCGTGTACAACTTAAAAAATGATGCGCTTCTTCACGTGTAGGCGGGGTATAAGGATGATATTCTTGTTTTAATTCACGCGCAGCGGCGCAAAACATATCTTCATGATTTCCTTTCAAATAGCCAACTTGCGGATCAGCAAGAAGCTCCTTCATAATACGATATCCATCTTCTCCACGATCACAAGCATCGCCGCCGAAAATTATACTACATTCAGGATCCTGTGTCTTACAATAATTCATAATAGCATCAAATAATGGACGACAGCCGTGAATGTCTGTAAAGAAAAATATATCGTGCATTTGAATTATTCTCCTTCAGGGTTCTGGATGGGTACTTTCATACTTTCTAATCTTCCTATTTAGCTTACCAATTAGTCCTTTATTTAGTTCTTCTCCACGTGCGCGTAGAAGGTCACGGCGGTACCGCCACCGTAGATACTGTGTATACTCGTTCATTTTATCCACTCCTTATTCCATTTAGTATTATCATCTTTATCTTCTGGATTTATACTTAATAGTGAAATTGCACTATCATACGCATCCAATAGTGTTTCTTGCTTTTGAACCAAATCGCAGTAGCCGCAATTGCGATCACAATCACGGCTAATGCATTCACGTTCGATTTTAAGGATACGAATTACTTCAACCTTTTCCATATACATCCTCGTATTTTCTAGCAGGAGATAATTCTTCTGGTGTAAAAGCCCAAGTCTCTCCATAGTCACTATAATTATATATATTACCATCTGGGCCGGGCCATCCCCAAATATAAATGATGCTATCGTCAGAGACTGTTTTATGAAGCTCTGATTTTTTAATAGGTAAAATAATAGCATCTTTATCTGTGCGATGCTCTCCATACATAGTACCCCAAATAATATCTGGCAGGTTATCAAAAGTAATTATCATTTTTACTCCTGTGCGATAGCTTCCTGCGCTTCTTCAATATCAGGAGCATCGGCTTCTTCTTTATAAATCCCTTCTAGAATTTTAAAACTGATGTTTTTCATCTTATATACTTCAAACTTTGAACGGTTCATAATACGTGCAACTACACCTTCGCGCACATGGGACTTTCCAATGGGGTCAGGTCCATCATAATACTGTTCAATCTTACGCACTACATATTCGCCGGGATTTACATCCTCAGGAATTACAAAGCGCTCGAATTCCATTACATGATTTACGCCCCACTTATCACAATAGGTCTGAATCTGATCAGGAGACAACTCAATTTGCTCGCCATCTTCATTTACCATAGTGATTCGATATACATATACTTCACAACAAGGTTTAATTTCAGTAGTCCATCCATCTTCATCTACTACACAAGAAAATGCGCGTTCATACTGTCCATCCTGCTGGCATCCATAGGAGAAAGTAGTAATATCACCATACATCTTGCTAAACTCTTTATCTTTAATCTTAGAGTTAGCTACTTGTCCCATAATGGGTGCGCCATTCGGCCCTTGGAATCCCACGATTTCGTAATAGACTACCATTCCCTTAGGAAGCTTACCTTCAAACTTCGCAGCCATAGCATGGCGGAAATCATCGCTTTCATAGAAGCCACCTTGCCGCTTACCATCAAGAACAACACGCCGAGTCCCAGTTACATAACCATACTCATAATAATCCTTACCATGTCGCCGCAGAAGCTTATCCAACCAAGTACGCTTCGTATGAAGCAGAGGAAGATGGCCCGTTCTACCTGAGGTTCCATGCATCTTAAGCGTAAGCTGAATTTCATCACCATTGTGGAACTTATCCAGATTATAGGCAACCTGCTCAGTATCTACATGTTCAAAGAAAGTCGGCGCATAGTTTACTTTAGCCTTCTTAATCTTTTCACCATGCCATTCTCCACGAGGATTACACTTAGGAATATACTTTTTACAGATTTCCTCACCATTGAGAACAGTAATCTGATCGCCCGGCTTCAGTTCACTAATGTTCGTGAACTCGGACAGACAAGTAATATTCAGATATAGTCCATTAGACTTTTCTCCACGCAACTTAATAGCTTTTACATTGCGCTTATCAGGATCCATATAACCGCCAATGTTATTGCCGTTTTCATCCTTCTTACGCACGAGGTTATTAATTTCGCAGAACTTTTCAGACAGCTGCAAATCGCAAGGGAAATATACACCAATATCCCCAATATGAGTATCAAGACCGACGATTACATCCTCTTCAAATACACGTAGAATCTGAAGGCGGTCAGCATTAGAGTGCGGCCGCAGATCTTTTACTTGTACAACAAAACCACAATGTTCGCTCATTTAAATCATCCTTTCTCTCTTTCTTACATAATAATTATATCATAATTTTAGGAATTATCAATCTTTAATCTTTTTGCAATTTCATCCAGTATTATACTACGCATACTGTCATACGCGGAAGATTCATTAGAATCAAAACGAATATAATCTAATAATTCAAAGTACAAACCTCTATTTGAAAACTGGTTTACTTTGTTTTTATATTCTTCATAAGTAGTCATATACATTTTCTTCCTTTCTTACATAATAATTATATCATAAATTTAGAAAATGTCAATTATCCATTTCTCTATGTTCAATCCGCCATTCACCAGTATCATCATCGCACCAAACAACTAAATTTACACGCTGCCCGTTTTTCAAACCATGTACATAGTTATGTGAATTATAGGATAGCGGGCCGATTTCTTCAATTGTATCCGCTGCGCCAGAATCAAGCACTAATTCATATATCGTATCTGATAAGTAATCTTTTAATTCATTGCTCATTAATATAAATCCTCACTAAATAATTCTTGAATAGTAGGTTCTGTAATATAAGGATTAATTTGATCGTGGAGATAAGCATGTTTCCACGCCTCTACTCTATTATAAAAATTATCATGCTCATCAAGGAAACCCTGATCATTTTGATTGCTTTCAAAATCATCCTTAGAATATCCAAGTTCTTTTAGAATATAGAATGCATCACAATGACGATGCACAGGCAGGATAATTTCTTTATTTTGTTTCTTATCATAAATACGAACCGCCGCGCTAGTAATCATTATTATTTCTCCTCTGTCGTAAAGAAGAATTCAGTCCATGATCCGACATCATACCAAGTTCTATCATTTTCTGTCCAAGTTCTAATATAATAACTAACAAACGGAGTCTTTTTATTCTCATTCGCTTGTTTAATAAAATCGTTAATAGAACGATATACATCTGCTGTAGTTTCACAATAAGCAATTTGTCTCTCTATTCCATTATGATTCTTGAACCATAGAGTCATTTTTCTTTTCCTCACTTTCTTGTATTATTCCATCGTAATTAAGCTGCATTTTGGTTAAAATCTCAAAACCACATTGTGGGCAATTAATATAGGAATTTGCATGTATATCTTCTGGTTTATAGCCTAGCAATGCACCGCAATTATTACAGCGGCAAATTAATCCATAGTATCTTGGGCTTAGTATAATCATACCACTTTACAGTACCATACAATAGTACATTTTTCTCCTTTTACTTCCTTATGTGCTTTTACTTTCATTCTTAGCTTAAAAGCCATACCAACTTCAAAATTTTTGGTGCCTGTTTCCCATATATACATATTACCTTCGGCATCACGCATATAATGCGTATGCTTTTCTCCAAAGTGGTCCTCGCGCGTGATATTTTCTTTAACAACGATTTCTTTTTCAAGCCAATCATTTTCTTTTCCTTGGTAGGTGCTATTACTAGTAACACTCCCATTAAGAAGATTACTGACAAGCTTGGCAACTTCTTCATGCGGTTTCATCCTATCTTCATAATCTTGCACTTGCTCCCACTTCAATTGAATAGGTTCAATGCCATTTAAAACTTCGGGCGTGGGAAATTTACTAGGAGTATAATACCCAAAAGTAGTATTACGCCAAATATTAGTGCGGTCATTTTCAGCCCACCTCTCTACTACTCGTTCGTCTCCTTTATATAAAGTAATATAACCTTTTTCATCAAATCCAAAAGCATGGCGAGCATTGAAATCCATTAGATTGTTTTTAACTGGTTCATTAGGATACATGCGCTGATACTCTGCGTCAGAATACCAACGAACTTTTTTAAGTCCCTTTGTCGTAAGTACGTTTACATATAAACGCTTGTTTTCTTCAAATGGCTCACCTTGCTGTTCCAAGTTTTGATACGTCTTAGCAACAGGCATTTGACTTCTCCTCGTTTTCTTTAGTCAGCATTTGTCTATATTTCTCGCGCAATTCTTCATTAGTATATTCTTCATAAGAGGTAAAATGATACTGCCTCATAATCTCTTCAACCAGATTTTCAATCATTTCCTTATCCATTTTAATTATCCCCTTTCCCTCTTTCTATAAAAATTATAACATAAATTTAAAAAAAGTCAAATGGTCATTCGACCATTTGACAAAGTTGAAAGGAAGTGAATTTTTGGTTTGGTACTGCGTCTACATAATCCAATAAAGGAATCATATAGATTATAGGGTCATTTTCAAGTTGGTATACACATCGTAGCTGTTCTACTAGAGGGTTTCCTGCTTTTGCCATTGCCATTCCTTGCTGGGCAATAGCTGGGATATCTTGTTCTTCGATAATTTTCTTATTCCACATTTTATTCTGCCTTTATATTAATATAATTTAATACTTCTTTCATTCCTAATCCACCTTCATCCCAAGGCTTCATACAATATTCCCATAATTTAGGATGCGTTTTCTTTAATAGCTAGAAACGATTTGGTTCTTTTTCCATATGGCATCCAAATGCACAGAAAATGCAGCCAGTGCGATCTTCACCAGTTGTTTCTAACTTACCTTTACGATTTTTCTTTATTTCACCATAAACTGATGCATATGGCAGGTTCTTATCTTGAATATATTGTAAAATATCTTGCTCTGTCCAAAATGATAAAGGACGACTAATCGGTTCAGCGGTATTAAAAGCATTGCAGCCCTGCTGAAGCCATATATTGCGGCGACTAATTGATTCTTCGGCGAGAGTTCCTATAATTGGATATCGGCCCGTTTCTTTTTGATATTTATGTGCTGGTTGTTTTTTCATAACATCACAGCAATAGTCACTAATATTAAAAGGTGCATCAACTAAGTATGCCCATTTACCATCCCCAAAACCAAACGTCTTGGTAGGAATTTCTCCGCGTAATGTTTTCGCGCGAACAGAATTGGGATCACGTTTAGCGGTATATACATATCCTGCTATACGTTTACTAATAATAGGATATCCAAATTCTTCTATTACCTATCTAAACGAACGATTCGGCCGCCGAATTTCTACATTATCTATAGTTTTAACGAATTCTTTTAATTCTGGATATTCCAAGCCAGTATCAAAAAATACCGCAGGAATGTCAGGATATAAAGAACGAGCGATATCCAATAAAACAGTGCTGTCTTTTCCGCCGGAGAAAGATACGTATACTTCACCATTGAAGTGATCGTAAAATTCTCGTATTCGTAATTCTGTTTTTATGATTTTTGCTTCTAATGGCAACGCCTAAGCCTATTTTAAATCAGTTGCAGTAAATAAAGCCATTATTCTTCCCTCACTATAAAATCAAATGGCTGTTTATTCAACCATTGTTCTGAATATTTATTTACATTATAATAATAATACTCACCGTCTGATACATATGCATGTTCAAGATTCTTATCAAAGTCTTCGCTTTGAATAAACTCAATATACTTTTCTTTAGGCATTAAATAACCGTACTGCGCCATCCAGTCTTCTACTGGGACTGCTTCTAGGAATAAATCATTAATTTCTACATCATGCAAATATGGTACTTCTTCAGCATCCATATAGTCTTTAGGGATAACAAATATAAACAATCCCTTTTCAGTAAGTTCTGGCGACATTTGATTTGTAAGTTTTCCAACGCACCATTGTCCATTGTGTTTATATAGGACGCGCATTCCATCGTGAATTTTTAGATCCATTATGTCTCCTCTTATAAAATGTATTTAATATAATAATGCATTAATTCATATTGCATTGATTCAATTAGTTGCAGTCCTTCTGTTTCAATTGCTTGCTGGCTAGCTGTTTTTTTAAACTCATTGCGGCAATCGTCTAAGAGATTAGCAATATTTTCACAGCCATCATTATAATATGCAGTATTAGATTCTAGCGTATCTCTTTTAGCATATAAAGCTTCTTGATAATTAAGAGGTAATAGTTTAAGTAATTGAGATGCGCTAGTAAAATTCAAAAAGTTATTTTTCATACTATATAAACGTAAAGCATGTGAATAACGTTTTCCAGCGGGCATATTACGCTTAGTAAGCTGATGCGCCATTCCGGCCATTGCGTATAGCATATGAGAATAATTACAATGTACCATTTTATTTAAGATATATTCATTGTTTAAATATTTTTCCAAAATAGCGGTATATTTAGGTTCATAATATTTATAAGTTCCAACAAAGCATTCAACACTATTTGGAGATGTTTTCTTAAGAAGATTAAGCGCAAGACGAATATCTTTATACATACACTTGCCATCTTCGACTTCAAATTCACCGCTATATGGCTCGCGCGCGGTTGATAAATCTTCAATAGTAGGAAAAACAAATGTAAAAGTATCAATATCGCTATTAGTATTATCTAAACAATAATTTTGACTACCAATTAAGACAGTCATTACTACTTCATATCCTTTATCTTTGACCCATTGATGGTGCCTTTTAACTGCTTCTATAATATCCATCATCTTCCTCCTTATAAATTAATTATATCAGAAAATATGAAAAAAGTCAAGCAATTGATTGCTTGACTTTTCAGAAAGAGAGAATTTATAGAACACTAGAAATTGGCGCATAGCGCTCCCCTTCTAGTACAGTTCGCATCATTTCGACTCCATCTTTACCTGAAAGCACTCCTTCAAGCGCGCTCATAGAGAAGCCGCTGCAATAGGAGAAACCCGGGCCAATGGCTGGTATATTAGGCTGACGAGCATCGAGATTCCAAAAGATTACCCTTGGTGCGGTATATCCTGCCCACATCCACTCTTTAGTTTTAGCTTCAATGAGCGTATCAATCTGTGAGCGATTCATAGGACGAACACGACCCCAGCGATCAAGGGAACGTGCGCCGCAAGTCAAGCCATCATCGAATTCCATATCTGAAAATATGTAAATCGTTTTAGGCATTTCGGAATCTGGCACATGATTACGCAGACCAGTCTCCAACAGCATATCAAATACTGCCTCAAGATTCGTATTCTGTCCCCAGTCTGCATCTACTGCACGCTTGAATTTATCATAGATATCGACGCCTTTAAATTCAACAAGCTGTGGATTGGCGCTAAAGGTAATAAAGTGATTCTGGAACGGGCCTTTTCCACGTTCAGCAATGTATGCGCCCATAGAAACCGCGGCTTCCATAGGAGTACCGCTCATACTGCCGCTGACATCAACTACTGCAATGCCAGGCTCTTCACGGCCATTGTAATAATCTTTTAGATTATCCCAATACTTCTGCCACGCCTGACGCTCAGTAGCAGAGGGAGTGCGCCATGTACTGAGAATCTGATGCGCGATTTCGACAGGATTCAGTACACTTGCATTTACTTTAGCGTCCTTGCGGGACATAAATTCAGCATAGCGCTCCTTAGTTTCCTCGCGGCGCATAAAGGCATTCTTATAGAGAAGTCCTGCGCGAGAAGGTAGATGATCGAATGCAATCTGATTCCACCGATTCTGGCTCATAAGAGTTTCAACCAGATGGCAAGCTTTACGACCTTCAGAAAGCATTTTACGATACTCACGTTCGGTCATACCAAATTCGCGCACGAACTTACGCCCACGAATCTTACTCTCTTTAGAAGAGGCATTGATCGAAGGCATCCATTTATAAATAAGATGATCTTCATTCTTATCAAGAACACGGAAAATATATCTCATCATTGCGTCTTCGCATGGCGTATCAAATAGTTCAAAAAGGTCATCATAACGACCATAAGTTGCCACCAGAGGAATTAGGTGTTCCATCTCCCGCTCATAATGAGTAGCTAGCCACTTAATACAGACGCGGAAAAATCGTCTTTCGCCTGCGCCACCGCGCACGTCGCGCAGATAGAAGAGGCACTTCAGTGCGAGAGTAGCATTCTCTTCATATGCCTGCTTAAACATATTAATAACATCATCGTCTGAACGATTCCGCATAGAACCGCCCATAGCAAACATATCTAGCACCTTATTAAGCGTGGTGACGTGGGTAATAGCGCCATTTTCGGTAAGCGCATAGTTAGTATCCATTTTCAGATTCTTTAGTAGTTCGTTCATTTTCTTTCTCCTTTTCATCTTAGCCTTTAACAAGGCCGTAGGTTTTCTTTATATTTATATTATATCATAATTTCAGAGGAAGTCAAATGTTTAAGTTCTTCAATAAAATCCTCATATTTCTTCAAATAATTAGAATCAATTTTAATGATTTCATAGCTATCAGCATAATCGCCACCATCATGCTCAATAGAACCATACCATCCTGGGCCAGTATATTTTTCCCAATTTAGAATGTTTTGTTCCCATTCGGTATAATACAAATAATCCCAATCTTCTTTACATGTAACATTAAAAATTCTCATCCAAGTTTCATCATCAGGAAGGGAAATACCACTTTCTGCCACATAACGTGTACCAGCCAGCGCAACTGCATCATGTCTGATTGCACTAGCCTTATCATAATGATGAGTTCCATCTATAGATACATAAACTGGCCTAGAATTAATTACTGATTCATATTTAATCTGCATCTATTTCCCTCTTATTCCATATATCTTCTTTAATCTGATCCAAGTTTACTGGATAGCAATTATGAGCATCCATTTCTACATGATAACACATTTTATCCCAATCTGCCCACTTATCTTTGGTATGGCTGTGGCCACAAAGATTAGCTACTTTGCGCCAAGCCTCGTTATTTCCGGTCAAAGTGGGATAATGCGATAGGTAGAAACTCCATTTTCCACTCTTAATAACAGTAGCATAAGAATCCCTTTCTGTGCCGAGAAGCTGGATTTTGGGGCACGCGGGTAGGATTTTTCCTATCTTTCCTAAAGTATCGTGATTCCCGAGAATCCATATTTGGTGTCCCTTAAGCCGCTGCAGATAAGGAATAGCAGTATCAACATCACTAAGAGCAATATCACCTAGATTATAAACAAAATCTTCGTCTCTTACAACCGAGTTCCAACGTTCCACGATAGCTTCGCACATTTCTTCTGTAGAAAAGAAGCCACGCGGTTCGTATAGGAACGGTTTGTTATGCATTAAATGCAAATCAGAAGTAAACCAAATATCTCCCATTTTATGACTCCTTCCAGTAGGGATCCATCATAAAGGAGAAATCTCCTTTCTTATCTCCTACTTCAATAATTTCCGTGGCGCGGCGATCTTCTTCAAGAGTCGGCGCCTTAAAGGAGCGGAACATGCCACGAATTACATCAGGGCCTACATAAGCCAAGCCCTCGCGCGTTGCGTCCCGCTCACAACATTCAGTATACAAGGTATAGAATACGACATACTTAATTTCATAATCTACGCCAATGCGGTCAAGCGCATTGGTAAGCTTCTTGCGCGAAAACTCATTAAGATGAGTAGCATCTGCAATTACATCAAAACCATAAACAAGAGTCTGCGCCAAGGTGCCTACAAACTTTTTGAAAACTTCCTTTTCATGGGCAAAATAATCTTCGCCTTCTTTAAGCATAGAAAATCGAATCTCATCACGAGAAACATAACGAATATCCTGCTCACTATGCTCTGCAATGAAAGCATCGCTCCAAGTGCTTTTGCCACAAGCGCTCGGGCCGCAAAGAATATATAAAATCGCCATTAGTAATTCCTCCTAAGAATAAACTGTGCATGAGTATGTAATGTAGGAATAAAAAATAGATTTTTCCAAGCCTCTGTGTAATATGGAAGTTGATAATGTGTCTCAAAAATGGGAGTATAATCACCAACTAAGTCAATGAGATCTTTTAACATCCAACTAAAATAATCCTCTTTCATTTCTTGTTCCCAGCCGTTATCTTTCCATTGATATTTCATAAGAAAATGAATAAAATTGCGCCAGATTGCAATAGTACTATGTTCTTTTTCAAATTCTTTAATATATTTTGGATCAATATTAAGCTGGCTAATGATATGCTCACGCTGAGTAGTAGTTACAATATTTTTATTATAATCAAAGTACATATCTCGAATAGTAATGTACTTCGGCTGCAATTCTTCAATAAGGCGCCGGATAGTTTCTTTACCGTCAGGACTAGAGGAAAAAACCTCATGTAACACAGAGGAAAAGTTAATGCAGATTTCATCAGGCCGATAATGCTGTTTTGCCATAGCAATCATATCTTCAAAACTATCATGTCGATCTGCAAAAGTTCTTTCTTTATGAAAGAAGAAGGTATTTTTATCCGCAGGAGACTCAAGTTTAGTCCAAGCCTCAACAATCAGATCATCGTTAATGTCATAACCGTAGAAAGTAGTATTGGGAAACAGCGGCGCGAGCATACGAATCATAGCACCATCGGCGCATCCGAAGTCAATAACAAGCTTCGCGCCGATGATTTTATCCATAAAGAAAGCTTTATCCCATACCGACTTACTCATTTCTTCAGTATAAATATCAAAATTCATTTTTACGCTCCTTCGTATATTCTTTCGGCATTTTGCCATATAGGATAAACTCAATCGAATTCAGAGGATTAAAATCAGTAGTGCGCGAATGTGTTACTTCTGGGAAACCAGTATGCTCGTTATATCCATGAATATGAGCGTCATACTTATCATATTCAATGTTATTTTCCATTTTCTCTCTCTCCTTCCTTACATAAAAATTATACTATAATTTTTAAAAAAAGTCAAATAAAAAAATGGCGACAAGTATAACTTGCCGCCGATTATGATTGCCAGTCTTAATGGGGCGACTTTTGCTAAAACGCATTATCCCACTGGCGCCGTAGGGTGGCGAGTTTAGGTGCCGCCGCCTACACACCTATGATACACGGTCGTTATTAGCAGAGTGACCGGTACCTCTGAGGCCGATTTAACGAGCTGGCCGCGTACTCGATGACACTCTCAAACCCAATTCTGCCGGATGCATCTAACCTGAGTGTCCTTTCCATACTTCCACATGCCTGTGACCTTTCAGCTGGTTATAAGGTGCTTCGGGCAAACATATAAGCCAAAGGAGTTATTAGCTGTCGCTTATATGCTGATATCCCTGGTCCCTCGCCTTAACCCGTAAGGTTCATTTATGTAACCTACACCGACACTTATTTATCACGCAAAAGCGCTTGCGGACGGATTGCACGGGTACGTCTCCGGTGGGCCTCCTATCTTCGTATGGGGTTACCAATATTATTAATCTTCCCTAAAAGCGCAGTCGATTTCTTCTTTGGAAAGACAATAATCCTCTTCATCATTATACATTATTTCTTTCAAATACAAGTCAAAAACATCGCTATGACCATAGCTTGTCACTACATGATCTGCAGCCTGACTCCACCCATTAGCGGCTACAATACCTTCATCGTAAGTTTCTTTATCCCTATAACTATCATACCAACCAACTTTATACTTATAAAACATTATTTATGCTCCTTTCGATAGTCGATGCGATTTTCGCGCACATCAGGAACCTCTTCCCAGACTTTGCAATCTTCAATAATAAACTGATTAAAATCGTGCCAGAATCTCCAATCCATATCAAGGCCATTATACCAACCATAATGCTGTCTACCAGTCTTACGATCGTGCATAATAATCTCAACATACATCATCATACCGCTATTATCCTCAAACTTATGAATAAAAGTTCTGTTTTGAGAAATATAAAAGCGACCAAGCCATAGTTCGTCATCTTCAATACACTTATTTACATAGCGGCAATACTGATTAAACCAACGTTGATGGTTCTTACGCTTATGAGATTTCATACTGTACTTACGCATCTCTATCTCTCCTTTCTGTATTTATATTATACCAGAAATTTTCGATAAAGTCAAACATTAGGATGCCACTCTTCAATTTCATACCCATGTTCTTTAAACCAACGTTGTACCATTACGCGTTCACTACAAGGATTGGTTGGGACTTCATAGAAGAGAAAGGCAAAATCTACATCTGAAAGATGCTCATCGCGGCAAATCTGTGTAGCAAGTTTTCCTAAACTATTTTGAATCGTAATTGGATTAATTTTATCGAGTTGAATTTTATAATTTTGGAGGAATAAGCAATCTTCTGGGTGCTTAGGATTGCATTTCCCGTTACACAAACCATCACAGCTATGTCCCGGCTTAAAAGGAGGACAATCGACACATATCACTCCACGCGCGTCTTTCCCTATTTTTCTCCAGCGCGGGTTCCATATAGTTGTTGAAAGGCCAATTAGGTTTTTGGGGAAGTTACGCACTTGCGCCCAATAAGATGTGTAAAGTTTCAATATTCTGCCTCCCATCCTTCAAACTTAGGTTTTCGCGCGAGTTCAAACTTCTCTTCTTGCTGATTCCATAGAAAGTACCAATATTCGCGCCGAGAAGGAAGTGAATAAAGACCAGGTTCTACCTTACAAACCTCTGCGGCTTGAGCATAATAATCTTGCAAGTCACACCAGTTTTCTTCTACTGCGCGAATAGCGACATCTTTTTCGTAGTAAAAACCTACTCGTTCTCGAAGACCACAACTTGGAAGCTTCTTAGAATCCAAATGCCAAGGTTCACTCATTACATAGATTTCATAGATTGGAGTTTCATCTTTAGCCATACTTACCTCCAATTACTTTTCGGAATTCATAAGAATACGCTGATGCTCGATTGCATCTTCAATATGAGAATGGTCATATGTAGTACCATCGGTGCATTCCCAAGTTGCGGCAATAAGTTTCAGATTGCGCTTAATCTTATTGCGCTCAGTGGCAGACATAAACTGTCCTGTTACTGGATTTGCATGTGCTTCAGGTACAAGGTCTTTAAGGCGCATTCTGCACCAACCCTGACCGCATTGCCCTGCTTGGTCTGTATCATAGCATAGTGCATAACTGTGATTATCAATCACTACATACTGATAAACTTCATAACGTTTGCCATTCTTACGATGATACATAATTTCCATTTCTCAGATACTTCCTTTCTTTATTTAAGCAGTCCCTGTTGGAATCGGACCAACACGTGTGGAGTCATGGTGCCAGATTGGAGAGTTGAACTCCAAATACCCTATCTGACAAGTCCACTGCGCTACCATTACGCTAAGGGACTATAAATGCGGGTGAGGATTTGAACCTCACATAGTTGGCTACCCGCTCAATTTAATGGCAAAATGTCACCAACCTCGCGCAGCGTCTACCCATTTCGCCACCGCATTAGCGACACTAGCACGGCTCGAACGTGCATACCCTTTCAAGTAACCGCAGATTAGCAATCTGGTGCGTTACCATTCCGCCATAGTGTCATTTTATTATTAAGAATACCATTTTGGCATCTGTTCAAATATAGCTACACCTTCAGTATAACCTAAAGAGTGTAAACATCTTACCATTAAATCATCAGCACGCACATGGGCACCTTCTTCATCATATACATCATTGTCTAAATCTTCTGCGATTTTTTCCATCCGTTTAGCAAATTCTTCTTTAGTCATACTAATATCCTCTCTAAAATAGTAAAACGCCGCGGAAGAGTTGCGGATACTACTCGGCCTCTTTCAAATAGGGCTCTTCCACCATAAGGTTCCCAACGCGGCAATCTATTAGCGCCGAAGCGCGAATATTTAATTAACCTAGGCCATTTAAATTTGAAGGACTTGAACCTTCTCAAAAATTTATTAAAGCAAATTTTCTTTATCCTGTTATAAAAAACTATGCTGTAATGGCCTAAACTAGACAGCTTCATAATTAATTGCTCTACCAATTGAGCTACTTCTCCAATGGAGAAGATTGGATTTGAACCAATGACGCATTCTTTCTATGTAAGCAAACTGCTGTAACTGTCTATAATGTCGAAGATGTGCGATTCGAACGCCTATTGCTGCTCCCGAAGCAGCCGTGTTACCGTTACACTACATCCTCGATAAACGCGGCATAAGCCGCGCAAGAAGGAGATGATTACCATGTTACTTTTGCAACAAACTTTTTAGTTGCCTCTTCTTTAAACTTTTTCTCTCCTTTTACACTATTATTATATCAGAATTTTTACTCATTGTCAAGCATTTGATCTTCCATTTCTTCGATACGTTTTTCATCTTTTGGCGACCAATTTTTTGATGGCGCATAATTTCCATGGATTTTGCGCCTGTGTCCACGATTATTTGTTTTTCTATAGCGCGAGCACACACCACAAGAGCAATGAATTTTAAATGAGTCATATTTATTAAACTCATTAAAATAATCATCTTCATGATAAACTTCTTCAGTAATGCGTTTATGCCGCAAAGCGTGTCTCTTATGCTGATACCTTAGATAACCTCGATTATCATGCATATGCATCAACTCCATCTGATATAATGCGCCAAGAGGAAGTGCCGACCTCCATTCCTGTTACAGAACCAATCCGCTTCCAACGGATGCTCAGGGCCGCCTGAGTTCTCTCGGCATATGGCGACCACCTGAGGTATCGCGCCCCATGCCCTTTAGCACGCACCGCTTTCGAGGCGGGCCTAGTAACTTTACTAGTTAAGTGGTCAATAAAGAGATTCTATCTTTTTTGGTTCCGGATTATACCATTTTTTATGTGCTCCGCAATAAGGACAATATGAATATAGTTTAGTAATCTCTTGTTCGAAACTAAAACTTCCGTCTGGCTTTCTCTTATTGGAAGAACAAGCATATTCAAATCCACATTTGCAATGAGCATATAAAGCTATATCGCCTAAATATTTCCTTATTTCCCAATGATGGTCTATACCACGCCCTTTTCTCATTCCATATACCTCACAGGCTTATCATGTAAAATCGCATATTCAATTTCACTACGGGTACTCGCGCCGATGTACTTATCTTTATTAATTACAAAGATTTCATCCGCCATATCAATCTTGCGCTTATGAATATCATCGAGCATTTCTTTTTGCTCAGCAGTAAATACATCACCAGCATGGCCAAAGCATCCCACACTAATAACTATATTACCCTGAAGAGTTAGCTCTTTATTGATACGTTCAAAGTCTTCTTTGAAGCGCGTACTGCCGCATAAGGTTACTACATTGTACTTGCCTACCATATTATCCTCCAATAAGAGGCTTGAATGGGAGTCGAACCCATCTACCAAGTTTTGCAGACTTGTATCTAACCGCCTGATTCTCAAGCCTATATAGTGTGGAGATACGGGGTGACGCTCCCCGGCCTGAAGCTTGCAAAGCTACTGTTCTACTGTTATACTATATCCCCATAAGTGCCCGGGGTGGGAGTCGAACCCACAAAACCACGGCTCTGAACCGCGTACATATGCCAATTCTGTTACTCGGGCATAACAGCACTTTGGAATGGTGTTTTTCGCCCCAATTACAGAGGTCCGGCCTCTCTAACCTGTGCTATTATTTTCGGAATTATTTCTTGTGCTACCGATTGCACACTTTTTAAATCGCTCCAATAAATTAAATTGTTAGTAAATAATGAGCAGGAGCTTACTCGTTGCGCCTCAATGTTTTGCATATTATTTTAATTTTTGGCGCAATGTTTATCTTCTCTATGCGAAACCCACGGACATTATATCGCTTTATTTAGTGCACTGGGATAAATAAGATAAACATAAGTACCCGTGAGAGGGATCGAACCTCCAAAATACTGGGTTTGAGCCAGTCACATATACCTGTTCTGTTACACGGGCATAAAACAAGACTCATTTTGTAAGATTGATTAAAAGTCAATGACAAAAAGAATTTGCTGTATGAGTCTTTAAGCAGGAGAGCCTGGATTCGAACCAGGACGAGCGGTTTTGGAGACCGCGCGACTACCGTTATCTTACTCTCCTATACAATCTCGCCGCAGTACCACGTTCATAGAATATTTTACGACCGCTATTGCGAGACATTCGGTCGTGGTCGGGCATTCTGGAATCGAACCAGAAACCTCAGACTTATCAGGTCTGTGCGCTAACCAATTGTGCCAATGCCCGGAAGCTTCCCCTGTGCCAAAGCTATATACGTAACGGGCCACAGGGAGACCGACTACACACATAATGTATGTACTCACGTGATATCTCTATCTTTGCATCATTAAGGCTTTTCATCCCAAGTGTATATATCGTTTCAACTTGCTTGGGCTAGAGATTGCCGCCACCTTTCCGCGCTTTGTAGTCACAGCCATGTCAGGTGGATTGCGTAATTTCCTTCTTACTGAAATAATTATACTATAAATTTTATTAAATGTCAAATATACGATTTATGCCGACATCGTGAAACGCCTGTCTCATCTTATTTCACCCACGCATGACAGTATGTTGGGAAGTTGGCGCCACCGGCTAGAGTCGAACTAGCATCCTCTGCTTTTTCAGAGCAGTGTACAGACCGCTTATACGACAGTGGCATAATATGGGTGATACGACAGGACTTGAACCTGCAATGTCTGGAGCCACAATCCAGCGTGTATACCATTCCACCACGTACCACATATGGTACCCTGTATAGGAATCGAACCTATGACACACGGCTTAGAAGGCCGTTGTTCTGTCCGCTGAACTAACAGGGCATAAGTGCACGTGGTGAGAATCGAACTCACGATACCCGGTTTAAAAGACCGGTGCCATCAACCACTTGGCTACACGTGCGAGTTAATTAATAAATCTCCTATGTTTTCGTTTCATTATAATCACCTTCATAATATATTCTAAGTACCCGCGATAGGAGTCGGACCTGCAACCTCGAAATTAAGAGTTTCTTGCGCTACCATTGCGCCACGCGGATATATTCCGTGGCTCTTTTACTTCGCCACGGCGAAGGTTATTCTCACTACCGCGAACAACTTTAAAGGGCGTCCATAGTGTCCATACTATCACTGGCTATTATAGGATTTGGTACCCGCTGACGGACTTGAACCGCCGACATCTTCCTTGTAAGGGAAGCACTCTCCCAGCTGAGCTAAACGGGCATATAGTAGATTTGGGATTCCACCCCGTGGTCTACCACACCACACCTCTGCTATCTTGATGAGCTAAAGCGACACGTCTACGCATGAGGCACTAACATAAGGCGACAAACATTTTACGCAGTTTTCCCATACCTGCAACCTTAACCTACCTGGGTCTAACGTTATACACCGGTGTTGTGTCACGGATTTCTTTCCACCCGGCTTAGTCCTACGGCTATTCTTTGGAAGGGGAATAGCACCCAGAGCCATCGAAGAGACTTGAACTCCTGACCCACACACTTCTTTATGTGCCACTCTACCAACTGAGCTACGACGGCATAAAGAGCGGAAAATCCGCTCAAGGAAAGTTACTAAAGCTTAGGGCCATTCTCCAAGGGGCATTCCAAGTCCTGCGCGCTCAACATTGGTATTATAGAATACACCTTCAGTTGCAGGCCCAGTCAGAAGCTCACTGGCAATTGTCTCATATAGAGTACTAATTACTCCATGGCAATCATTTAGATTATCAGCCGCGAACTGTACAACACAGTTGTTGAATACAACATAAGTAGTACCAATCCACTGATATCCTTCTTCCGCGGGGCATACAGAATATGCATAGGCAGGATTCTTGGCAAAAGCAGTATCAAACAGCTCAACCTTACTCTTAAAGGTGCGGTTGCTTGGAACGCCATCAATCATGATCTTTAGTGTTACATTACCAAAACCTACTTCATCTGGTAGAATCTGGCATAGGGCTGCAACCTTGTCTCCGTTGTTACAGGAGAGAACAACAGAAGGATGTTCACCACTAAAGTCAACATTGAAAGCAATCTGCGGATCGCCATCAAATAGAGCTTCTAGCTTCCTTACTAGAATAGTCCATGGGGGAAGAATCTTTAGTCTTGGTTCATTCATATTATAGGTACCTCCAAAATGAATTGCGCTTTTCGCGCGAAGCCTCCAGCCGACGATTCGAACGCCGATTTTGTGGTCACGTCTCCAATACTTATCCTTCTACCTCCATTAAAATTTTTTCTACTTCATAATCTGAAGCATAGTGTACTATAGAGGATGCATTGTTCTTTGGCGCTACAAAACGTAAAGTTTTTCGTGTACTACATTCAGTAATGGGAATGAGATACCCTTGTCCATTCCAATTGGTATAAAAATAATCAATTTCAGTATCTAAATATTTTCGATGATTATCATATTGTCCTTGTTTAACATTTCGAGTAGAGCGACATTCAAATGTTACTCCCGAAATATCTTCATCAATTGGATGGCAACTTTTACATTGAATACGAATAAACTTACCGTTTATATCTGCTACAAAATCATATCTACAAGGAGAAATTGGTTGACTTACTACAATACCTAATTTAGTAAAATCTAATTGGCATTGTAATTCAGTTATTGTGCCTTTTTGTATTGTATCCATATTTTTCCTAGGATAAGTTTAGTGACGTAGCCACACGTTCTGTCCCTTAGACTAGCCGGAGATAATGTGCTACCTTCATGGGCCGTGGTCCGCATGCAGAGCCTAAGCGTGAACCCTCTCGCAGTAGTAGCACGGGATGCGTCAAATCCATCCACTGGGTTGTCAGCTGAACAACAATCGTACCTCTCGTGAGATTCGAACTCACACTGTATGCGTTCTTAGCGCACTATCTCTGCCAATTGGATTAGGGAGGCAAATTACAGGAATTAGTTTCACACTACCTGCTCGTGTGCCACGTCTTTTCAGCTGCTAACTGGAGGCCCGTGTGGTGGGTCTGGTGCGCCGGGATGGGATCGAACCATCCGAGTCATTGACAGCGGTTTTACGGACCGCCCCGCTACCTTCTACGGACTACCGACGCATAAATTTTCAGATGAAGCCGATCGCTCTTCACTTTAACGGAACTGTTACCTTCCGGATCTGTCTCGCAGTATCTTGCGCTCACGCTGTTCATTATAGTCCCTGCTTGTGAGACCCCAGGACTATTACCAACCACTCGCGTCCCACCGCCTTCTTCAATATCACTTATAGGTAATAACGCTTACGCTCCCTCTTCGCTGATATTGTCATGCGCCAAAGCCTTGTCCGTTGGTAGAGAGCCCCCACTCGGATGCGCGCCGAGGTTTATCGCTTACGAAGCGATTGTACTAGACTGCTGTACGATAGAGGCAAATGGGAGAAGTCAGTCATTCCTAATGCTCCCTGGAGTTCAATTTATATCCCGCCTAAAAATGACACTCATCGGCGGCGTACAAGAAAGTTTTCTTTCTCGGGATCTCTCCCCTTGGTACATAAATATTATAACAAAATTTTTATTAAAAGTCAAATATTAATCGAAGCAATCTCCAACATGATTAATTATTACTTCTATACCCAATGGAGTACCATAATCATTAATAGAAATAAGTTTTTGCCACTTGCCTTCATGGCCTTCCGGTTCTATATAAAGCCATACTTGCCCCTGTTCATCTATTTTTGTTTCCTTAACTTCTTTCGCAATAGCTGGAGGAAGTGGTGGAATAGTAGGAGTAGGGGTAGGAGTTGGTGTTGGACTCGGCCGCGGAGTTACTGTAGGAGTTTCGGTTACGACTGTGGATGTCTCGGTTGGAGTAGGAATTATCGTTGGAGTGGCTGTCGGTATCGTAGGTGTCTCTGTTGGTGTAGGCGTAGGCGTTGGTGTTGGAGACGGAGTAGGTGTAACAGAATACTCAACCGCTGGTAGCGGGAAATCGCTAATCTTTGTATCTTGTGGTGTATACAAAGTCGCAGTTGTGTTTGTTAAAAGTGGAATCCCACCTTGTGATCCGTTGAAATCATATTGTCCATATTCGCCTGCCGCTGTTTGCGGATTACTTAACTTAATACTATAATGCAATTCTACAGAATCGCATAGTAATAGATTAGTATTAATAATCCACTCGAAATAATCATTCTCTTCCTCACCGTGATATATTAACGTAAATAGTTCTCCAAAAGAGAATGTTACATTATCACTAGTGGTCGCATCAATGCGTTCTCCATTCCAAATTACATAAAGTCTACTAGCATCTGGAATAAAGTCCATATCATATTCATTACCTAAATTATCAATACCAGAGCCCATATAGTCCTTTACATAACTACCTGTAGTAACATACGATATTTCTTTGCCAATATTACTTAAAGAGAAACTTCTGCCGCCATTCAAATATTGCATAAATGACTGGGCATATTGGCTTGTTCTATAAGAGAAATCTTCGCTATCGACATAAACTGCATAGCAATTGAAGCCTTTATGCTGTGCATCGACATAAGACATCATAGCATAATACAGTGCCACATCTGAAGATACAGCATGAGCAGCCAAATTGCTCCTAATATAGCTAGTCGCATTATTATAATAGTTACGAGGATCCCAATCCCATCCATGTTCATACAAATCGCCATCGCGATTCATAGCTTTTCTAACTTCGACAAAATATTCGTACCAGTCTGCGGGCGCAGCGTAAGTACCATACTTAAATAGATATGTGTCTGGCCCGGCGACAATATTGTTTCCATACTGCTGTACTACTACAGTTTCCCCTTCTGTTTTTGTGCCAGCATAGCGTAATTCTCCATTCTTTTGGTAAACATGTGTATCTCCATCGCTAAGTATAATTAAATACTTATTGGATGCTGGTACTCCGCTATGATGAGCAAGCATATCTGTACCAACTAGAATACCAGAATTAAGATTAGTACCACGATGGGTATATTTAGAAGGATGGTTTTTTGCTATTACAGTCCCATCTAGTTGCCTATAAATCTTTGATTTGCCATAAAAATATACAATTCCGACATTAATATCATCTCTAGTATCTGCTGCGGACATATATTGCTGTAATAGACGCTCCGCCGCACTATCCATGGACAGAGAAGCATCTACTACAAATACAATATCATATACATCAACGCTAGTAGTTGGTATTTTTAGCATTATATCAGACTCATAGTTTTCATCCAAATTAGTAGCTGTTTTAGTAACAGTCACTTTATTCAGATTAGTATGAGCAATTGTTGGTATATTTACCTCACCACTATCTATTGATATTTCTGGGGTGTACTCGTCACTTTCTATAATTGTCTCAGCAATACTAGCAAATGGCATCATGAGGGCTGTTAATATTGCTAGAAATTTTTTCATTATGCATTACTCCATTACTTGGTTAGTGTTACGGTTACTCGGAAAATCCAGTCTGCATTATCTGCATTTAGATTAAAACTATAGGTTTCGCCGCCATCTATAGAGAACCAATCTCCATCGGGCGCTTTAGCTTCCCATCTATAAGACTTGTTATAATCGGCGGGATTATAATAATCGGATTGTTCTGTAGTAACATTGGCAGTAAGCGTTACTGTAGCGCCTTTCTCTAGTGTCTGATTAGCTTGCGCGCAACTAATTGATACATGCCAACCAGGGTCTGGTAAAGCCATTGTGACATTGGGGTCGTAGCCCTCACTTGTCGCGGTGCCCTCCGACAGAGCCGGAATAACTGCAAAACATAGCGCTAGAGTCATAAGTAGTACGATTAGTTTCTTCATTGTGTATTCCTCCTTTTATTTTAAAATAAGGACGCCAATAATGGCGTCCATACATCGCAGCCAAAAGGCGGTAGGTTCCAAGCTCCGCCTAATGGAAAGTCCGGGTGGTGGGATTCGAACCCACAAGGAGCTTCGCTCCGACAGATTTTAAGTCTGTTGCCTGGGCCGTTCGGCTACACCCGGATAAAATACAGGATTCGTTCGCCACACGTCTATGGTCAAGCAGAGTATTAAGTGAAGTAGCTTTCTCATCACTCCTGTAAATTTGATAGTATAAAACCCCGTATGCGAACTATCATTGCGCTCTAGAAACGCCTGCTTTGCTGTCTCGGGGATCAATTTACGGATTCTTCATCCGGGATTAATTTATGGGATATTCATCCCATTCTTGATTTCGGGGAATCTCCCCTGCGGCCAAGAGAAGCCTTATCTACGGCGCGAGAGGCGTGCTAGGTTCTTGACCTAGCGGGTTGCGCTTCGGCGTAGGGGTGGACCAAGCCTTTCAACTAGCCCAAACGGTAGTTTTTCAGTCATACTGGACATCCTGTAATAGAAAATGCAACTAGTATTCAGCACCATTTCTCGATGCTGGCATCTCCTAATAGGAAGCACGTACTCATTAAGCACATACCACGACTAGTTCCGACATTTATAACGCGCGCGTCTCAGTCGTCAGCAATCGCGCTAGATGAATGGTCTATTTTTTACTTGCTACTGCCATCACCATCGAAAGCGCAAGCTATATATTTATCTAACCCCTATAGTGGGTGGTTTTCGCGTTTTATATACCGATTCGGAAAACATAGAGACCGGTTGTCCGTTTCATATGGTAGAATACATCGACCGGTACGGGCGTCCGGTCGGAACGGCTCATACTACCAAAAATACTAGGCACATTAAAAAAACTTTTAATAGCAAGTTATTCCTCATAGGTTTGCTGCGTGTGCCTATAACATGACACCTTATATTTTATCAGAATATATGTAAATGATTATAAAATTGCTGTCGGTGTCATTTTAATTACCGAGGCCCTCGCATATACGTAATATGTGGATACCTCGTGCCTCCTGTACCTTACAGGTCGGTCTGTCTATTCTGTATACATGCTATTTTAGTATCACTCTTTTGGCATAGCTGCCTCACCACGGCTGTCGTCGCTCACGAGACCTGCGTCCGTAGATAGTATGGGCGTACCATTGCTATCTATTACCACAGCGCCGGACCTCAACCGGCCAGTCATATCCTGTCAATTCAGGCTTTATGTGGTTGAATGGTACCCTATCCCGGGGATGATCCGGGCCTTCGTGCTTGAAGGGCACGCGACTTAACCGATTGTCCAATAGGGCATATCAAAGAGGGCACGTTTTATAGTGCGGTGCCCGAGCACTAACACTCTTTCACCAAATGCTGCAGAGGTGAAGGGAATGTTGAAGTAGCGCGGGAGATAGAGGAGTTGAACCTCTCTAGCGCGGTTAATTGTCTGATATAGGGCCTGCCCCTATTATATCTCTTTGGTATCAGGCCAGCCGCGTGCTAATCCGATTAGCGAATCTCCCATATCTTTCTTACAAATATATTATAATATAATTTTGTAAGAAAGTCAATGATTAAATTTTTTCCCATTCTTCATCGGAATAAGAATTAATTTCTTTTTTTGTCCTTGGCAAATTCATACTGTCACACCATTTACGAATACTGTTATCTTCTACTCCAAATTGTTTTCCAATTTGAGTAAAAGGCATAGTTCGAATTAATTGCTTTAATTCTTCTCGTGAAGGTCTTTCACAAGCTCTTCTAGCCTTTGCTGCACAACTTGGACAGCGAATCGCGGCAGAATCTATTTGACAATGGCAATCAATACAATAATTTAATTTAGCAGTCATTTTATCATTACGTTCATTAATTAATCTTTGTGCTAATTCATTATTGAACACATGCTCCGTTGGAGCATCATAATAACCGCTATGCACTCCTCTATGACAATTCGCGCATAATAAAAAACATTTTTTTACTTCATTTAAGTCAGTTTCAATATCATGACAAGTTCCTCTTGAAGATATTCCATAATCCTTTTTAGTCGGGTCTTCGTGATGAAATTCTAATGCGTCTGCGAATAAATCAAAACCGCATATCTGACATTTTCCACCTAAAACCTAAATAAGATTTTGTTTTCTTCTTCTACGATAATTACTTACATCTTCTGCTCTACTCATAATAATTCCTCCTATGAATTAAAATTATGGCCGGTAATAGGAGTACCTTCATCTCGTTGGTCATGACTCCAACGCTACCCAAACTAGACGTACTCATAACCGCGCTTCTGCCAATTGAGCGACCATCCAATGGCTGGATGGGTTGGATTCGAACCAACACTTGACGGGCTCCCAAAGCGAAGAAATATTGCTGATACGTCTAAAGCGACCTTACGCAGAATTGAACTGCGGTTTCAGGCGTGACAAGCCTACGTAATTACCACTATACGATAAGGCCAGATGGCGCTTTCGCGCCGTGCATACTAAAAGGTATGCTGTTATGATCAGAGCGACCTTACAGGGAATCGAACCCTGGTTTTCCGGTAGACAGCCGGATGTAATAACCTCTATACGATAAGGCCATATAATGCCGAGCACACCCTCGGCTTGGACTATTAGGGCCGTACCAATACTGGCGCGTATGCTTTAAACTTCTATCACCCTACTGTAAGAGATTATAGTGAGTAGTCGCTCACTAGCAGTAGGTTGCTAGCCGCGCATCGGTTTAGTCACCGTTTTTGCTAAGGTGAACGTAGCGGGAACGGGATTCGGACCCGTGTTTGTTGGGTATGAGCCAACCGTGCTAGACCTCTGTACTATCCCGCGATAAAATTGCCCTACTCCCAACTTCTCATGGGTACGCCGCATATGGAATCGAACCATCTTCTACGCCATCTCTTGGCGTTTGGGAACTCCATTCCCACCTACGGTTTTCGGGCGCTATACCAAGTCTGCGCTTGGACTACGTGTAATTATCCTCAGTGTCACTGAGTCTCGTTTTACATCCGCCGATGCCATACGTATGTAGGAGTTCCTTTGCATTCATGTAGCGTTGGATAGCCATACAAATCAATCCACAGCCTAGCCGAATATTCCTTTATTGAGCCTTCACACTGCTCAGGGTGGAGAGTCTAGGTATACCGCCTCCCTATTCGCGTGTCACCTAATTGTATTTAAGGGCCGACTAACAACGACTGCCCCTGCATCTTTTACCTCACGGCTGGCTTGATGCGGCCATAGTCCGCCACCAGGGACTCGAACCCTGAACCAATCGGATATAAGCCGAGTGCTCCACCAATTGAGCTTGTGGCGGTTATAATGCAAGTTATTAGGATTTTATTTCTGCACTTAAACGTTTTTATTGAGGTATCTCTAGCGGGACTCTTGGCACTTGCTCCCCATTCCCAGTCCAAACTGTCATCTTCCCTCATTCAACATAATTATTATACAATAATTTCTGCTGAAAGTCAAATATTAGTTAATCAAAGAGTTCAGAAAGTCCTTCTGTAGAAAAGCCTGCGGATGCGAGAAATCTTGCAAAAGCTTCACACACTTCATCGCGCGGAATACCATTTTCATTTTCTACATCAAAATGAATCTCATTTCCAGAAACATTGCCATCTTCGTCCTCAAATTCATACCAGAAACTAATTCTTTCCATCTTTTACTCTCCTTCCCTTTCTTCATTAATTATAGCACAAATTTCTTCTCTAGTCAAATACTCATCTTCCAATTCATCATAAGAAAAATTCATAATAAAATCGTCCAACATAGCTTCTCCTTTCAGATCAAGAAATTTATGTTTGCGATTCTGTTCGCAGTAAGGACATGAACCATGATTTCGACAAGAATAATCAAATACTTTCGAGCCATGATAGGGCTTCCGATGTTCTTTCCCAGACTTAATAGCCTTATCCAGTGCCATCTCTCACCCTCCTTACATATATATTATACACGAAATTTGAAATAAAGTCAAATAAAAAATTCCGTAAATTTGATTAGCTAGTGGCGCTAGTGCTCAAAGATACGGAAAATTATGGCGCTGAGGTTCGCTATTCCTCTGCCATCGGGCGATATGTCGTGTCGCCTTACGCCTCTCTTCACACCTCAAGGATTGGTGAATGCACATCCGTAGCATCAGTACGAACGAGGACTTTCGTGCTCGAATTAACGCTTATAGATATTTTACAGACGCTATAAGTCGTTGGATACTTTGCTTTCCTAGGCAAGCTAAGACATAGTATCAGTGTCTGAAGTACTTATACGGTGCTTTCATACCGCTTCTCTATTGTCGCGATAGGCTAGAGAAGAACCTAAGAGCACCATGCGAGACTTGAACTCGCCGCATCTGCTTGGAAGGCAGACATATTTCCGCTATACGAATGGTGCAAATAGCCCGAAGGCTATTATCTATGTCGACGTTTTACTTCTTCTATTAGACTTTGCTTTAAATATATACGATATAATTTATTCCACACCATTTCATAAAATTCGGGCTTTACTAAATAGTAACATACTATACGTAGCCATACTTCAGGTGTATTAGTGCGTCCTGAAATTTTAAAATACCGAATCCCCTTATCAGAAAGCTCTCGCACTCTGTCTAAAGTAACCATATGTTCGCGCGCGAAAATACCTGCAACACATTCATCTGCAGAAGGTGAAGAACCAGCAGAATCGCAATGAAGAACTTGCTCTTCTTCTGTAAGAGGCAAATTTTTATACATTTTACTTAACTGTAAATAGTGTTTCGATCTTTCAGGACAATGACTACGACAAGGCTCTGCACAAACAACTTCAATATTATTCAAATGTTTCAATTGTTTAATATATTCGTCATCATTATTACAGTTGTAATTCATGACATAGATATTGTTTTTAGTTAATTCATTAACTTTGTCTATATCAGTAATATTTAAAGTAGTAGAATAAATAATATCTAATTGTGGATATTCTCTTTCCAAATACTGCTTTAGTATCGGAGAAAACAAGGTTACAGCATCGTGCGGGCGCATATAAGTATGTAAAAAGTTATTACAATCTGGGTCTAAGACATCATGTTCATCTAAAAGCAAATTAGTACATACATGTCGTATTTGCATAGGTGTTGTATTAATCCATTGCATAATATCTTGAATTGGCGTAGTATTAATAATATTTTGCGCCTCTCGACCACCGTTCCACATTAGATATGGTGGAAAATCATATACGTTGTCCATTACATGATCTGCGATAAATTGCTCTGGATATTGTTGTTTATATTCATATAATAATTTTACCAAAGGAAATTGCCGAATATATCCAGGAATTGAAAATAATTTATCAGGCATTGTGTGTCTCCAATATTTTTTTTAATTCAGATAAATCTCTCTATTTTTGTATAAAATAAGATAATATTTCACGCGTAACCAAGAATAATAATTCTTGTAATAAGAATGAATTTGCTTCCTTAGGCAAATTATCATATATATTTAAGACTATATCGACATGACGCGGTTTTCGCGCCAAAGCACGCAAAAGAAAGTATAATTCTAAATACTATATAGCTATTGGATCTGTAATATAATATAATTCTGCATACTGTTTTGTAAACTGGACAATATAATCTCTTAATCGTACATAATCAGTAGTATCTAGATTGCTTTCATAAAATAAATTTCCCCAGTTAATATATGACGGGGCTATCCAAGAATTTAAGTATGAGGACATTGTATCAACAGAAGGTACTTTAAATTGCTTCATAGCATAAAGTGCCCTTAATTTGCTAACATTCATTCAGATATATATTTTTCAGCGAGAGTCATACGATCATATTCTTGCTCTTGCTCTAGTTCAGACAGTAATTGATCAATTTCTTCATCGTCCCCAATACTGTGAATTATTAAAGCTAATACATATCTATATTTAATTTCCGTTTTTAATTGTGTTATTTCTGTTTTATCCGATTCAACTTGAAAAGCTTCTTTTAATTGCGGCAAATATTCTATATTAATACCTTGAATTTGAAAGATGAATAAAGAAAAGAAATGACATAATACTGTGCGTTCTCCTTCAGTATAGTATTCTTCATATACTTCATCTACAATAGGCTTAAAATAATTATAATCGCGCGCATAATCTATTAAATATGCCTCATTACGAATTAAACCAATTACACTAAAAATAGCTCCCATTGGATATTTAAAACGTGGAATATAATTTTTTATTAGCTATATTTCATCTTCATTAGGATTTCTTTTAGCATTAAAAATCCTTAATAAGCGTAACTCTGTAACATCCATTTAATTTCCTCCTTAACCATTCGGATTGTAACCCCAAGCAAATGAACATCCGCCATTAAATGAAGTACACCAACCATTGCAATTAGTTGAACATGTGTCACCGCATCCCTGACAAGCATTACTGCAGCCTGTACATCCTTTGCAACTACCGCTACAACTGCCACTACAAGAACCAGTGCATGTATTACTGCAACCTTGACAGCTACCTTGACAGCCACCACTACAAGAACCAGTACAAGTACCACTACATCCTTTACAAGTGCCAGTGCATGTATTACTGCAACCTTGGCATCCGCCACTACAAGAACCAGTACAAGAACCGGTACAACTCCCACTACATGTACCAGTACAACTGGTACAGCCACGACAAGCACCTGTACATGTACTATAACAAAGCCCAGTGCATGAACTATTACAATCGGTCGAATTGGCCGTTAAGGAATAATTCTCATTAGATGTCAATCTAGTAGCCGCGGCTTGAATAGCATATACTAAACTGCCTTGATTAGCTGTTAGTCCAGTTGGGCTAATACGATTAATATTACCTACTGTTTCATTAAAATGAGAAATTTTAACAGGACTTCCTGCTGCCATAGTTTCGCTCCAGCCGGTATTATAAGCAGCAAGTGATCCGTTAAAGCGTCTGCGATACATTTCATTATTAACTCGTGTTTTTAAAGCTTGCATATCACTTGCTGTTAAACTATTTCCAGCTGTTAACGCCATGACTTATCACTCCTCGGAATGTTCAAAATCCGCCAACGTGAGCAACATATCATACTCGTCGTCGTCAATTAGATATTTTGCTGTTGTACGGTCTAAATAAACAGGCATTCGTTTTTCTGAATGTAACTGTCTAAAAAATTTATTTAAATAATAACTATTAGCTAAAGAGCGAGCGCGTTGCATCCAACAAAGACCTGTATCTCGTTTGTCTAAAATACCTCCAAACTTTTGGTAATTCCAAGCTGCACACCAAGAACAACCAGAAGCAACGGAACAATTAAAACATTCATCTGTAGATTGAGTACGTCGATTAATTGCTTTCATTTTATACCAATAATCTTTTTCTTTTTCTGTCTGATAAATTCCATGATCTACATTGCCTATAATAATAGGATCTACTTCTGTGCCTAAAGAACTAGGCATATAGCGTAGACATGGATATGCATTTCCATCAGGGTCAAAAGCCAACATATCTCCAGTACCACCGCACCAGTTAGTTAAATTACTACTGAGAAGTGGCTTGCCATAAAATTCTCCAAACATACTCGAAAAAACACCTTGCTTAGATAAAATTTTATCTGCAAGCTGTTTTAATTGTATATAATATATCTTTGCTTCCTCTATGGTCCATTTACGTTCATTTATTGGATTACCAACAATAAAAGCGCATTCTTTATCAACAAAAAAATCTACTATTTCACTCAGCATAGGCAAATTTTCTGGTGAAATTGTAATTTTTGTACCAGGTACTTGGTGTCTTACTGTTCGCCAATCTTCATACGCGGCAATAGCTCTATCAAAGCTACCATTGCCATCATAATCCTTTCTACAAGCATCATGTACTTGTTTTGGGCCATCAATAGTAATGCAGAGACTTAAGAAACTTAAGAATTCATCTACATACTTTTGAAATGCATCTGTAAAATAGAGTAAGCCATTGGTAGAAATGTTAAATCGAAAGTTTGTTGTCCACGGATGATCTAACTCTATACATTTATTGAGAAAATATCTACTGCCATACTGAATAACGTCCATATTCATCAGAGGTTCGCCGCCGATAAATTCAATAATAATACCTTTAGTATGATGATTAATTAAAGTATTTGGATCGTTTTTCGCATAGGCTTCAAATAGTAAGTCCATTCCTTTTTTCATGACTTCTTTTGTCATGAATTTATGTCCTTTATTAATTTGATAACAGTAGGAGCAATTTAAACAACAATCATCAGTTACTTGAAACGTTATAGTCGGACAATTGACTTTAGGGTCTGCTGACCTATAACGTTTCATGATATAATTATGAAACTCGTGAAACATTAATTATAAAACTCCAATGTATGCTGCGCGAAGTTAAAACTAAAATTCATCCCTGCTCCCTGAGGACGATATTTATTAGCAATTTCATTCTTAAGTTTTTCCAAACGAATAGAAAGTTCAATTGCGGCATCCCATTTCTTATCCAGATAAGAAATTTTCAGGCCATCTACTCCTTCATTATAATTATACAGTAGATAACTTAATACGCCCATATAACCATTGTACTCGTCAAAAAGTATCTCTACCTTTTCAATGTCCTCGCTAGAAACATCTACAACTACTCTGTCTTCCATATCCTTTAATCTCCTTTTATATAAAATAATAAGCAGCCCCTGAAAGATTCGAACTTTCATAACCTCGGCAGAGGATATAACGGTTTTAGAGACCGGCGTCTTGCCATTAGACGAAGGGGCTATAAAAGGGCTGATTCTCGGCTCAGCCCAGAGCCGTCATCAGACCATGAAAATCTTATCGAAAATATCAAACAAAGTAGGAATATCCTCGGGATTGGAGCTAGAAAAATGATACGTATGATACTTATTTACAAATGCATTGAGCGCATCCTTATAAGCATTCTGCGCCTTAACCATCTCCTTACGCGCGGCTTCGACCTTATCAGCCATTGCCTTGCGCTCGGCTGCTTCCTTTTCTTTCTTCTCCTTCTCTTCCCGTAGAGCCTTTTCCTTTTGAATCTTTTCCAGATTTTCCTGTTCTTTTAGTTCAAATTCAGCACGATTTGCTTCCTCTACTGAATTATAGAACTTACCGGTGCGATCGCTAAATACCTTAATAGCCATATTACTACCTCCCTATGTAGTAAAAAATATATTTAAGCAAGTTCCTTTCCTTGCTTATACATATATTATACACTGAATTTTGAAAAAAGTCAAGTTTTAGATAGAAGCAATAATTTATTATATTCTTTCAATGTAATCAAATGCATTGCAATATCAACAGGTAAATACATCTTTTTACGTTTGGCCATATTATGTTTTCTATAATATTTATTCCAATAATAAACGCCAGCAAGAGCTTCTGCACGGTGCATCCAACATATGTTGGTACTACGTTTATTGTATGTGCCAAATTCATTATAGTTTTCAGCTGAGCACCAGGCGCAACCTGACGCGACAGGACAATCTAAACATTCCTGTGTTGATTGTGACTGTCGAGTAACTTTTTTCATATCATCATATATAGCCTTATATTCTGGAGTGTTATATATACCATGGACATTGCCGATTACTATAGGTTTACGCTCTGGACTTAGTGAACTTGCCATATAACGTAAACAAGGATACGCCAGTCCTTGTGGGTCAAAAGCTAACATTGCAGATGTACCGCCACAATAGTTATTAGTCTCACTTTCTGGAACTGGTTCTCCTTTGAAGTCAGAAAATAAGGAACTTTCTGCGCCTTCTACTTCAAGCAATCTATCTGCTAACTTAATTAGTAATTTATAATATAACTATGCTTCTTCTTCTGTCCATTTATGCTCAAATATAGGATTAGCATGAATTGTTGTACAACCCTTAGATAAAAAGAAATCAAATATTTCTCCGATTTTAGGTAGGTTTTCAGGCGCAATTGTAACTTTAGTATCTGGTATATTATGCTTCTTTACAAGAAACCAATCATTCCACGCGGCCATAGCTCTATCGAAACTGCCAGTACCGCCCAAATCTACTCGACAAAGGTCGTGTATATCTTTGGGCCCGTCTATTGTAACATTCATACTGATAAGGCTATGATATTTATCTAAGAATGCTTGTACCTTTGGCTCAAAATAGAGTAAACCATTTGTACTGATGGAAATACGGAAATTGGTAAGCCAAATATGATCGCGTTCACAGCATTGTTGGATAAAATATTCTACAATATAATCCATCACATCTACATTCATAAACGGTTCGCCGCCGATCATATCCAGAATGATACCATATGTATGTTTATTGATGACCATATTCTCGTCATTCTCTTCATACAATTTGAATAGTAAGTCAACTGCGTCCTTAGCCACTTCTTTACTCATCATCGCATGACCCTTATGCGTCTGATAACAGTAAGAACATTTTAAACAACAATCATCTGTCACCTAAAAAGTGATATTGCGGCATTCTGCCTTTGGATCCTCAAAAGAATATATAGATCTTACTTCCTCTGAATAGTCATGACTTTTCATTCTTTGTAAAACACCACCTGGGTATTATCAAAGTCAAATTCATATCGATCCCATTCGCCCTCAGGTTTATATTTAGCTTCAATTGCTGATTTAGCAAGATCAAGTTCAATCCATATATCTGCTGCTTCATTCCATTTCTTATCGTAAATATCTGTACTAAAAGTATTAGCAGCCAGATATTCTAACATACTCATATAGGCATTGTATTTGTAAAATAGACGCCGCACATTTTCACATTCTTCATGTGTAATATCAATTGCTTGCTTCATAAATTAGTCTCCTTAAAAATTATTATAGGATAAAGGATACTCCTTCCCTTATCCTATAATAATTATATCATATATGGAGGAAAAAGTCAAATATTTATTTCCTGCCACCCCGCTGGGTAAGCACTTGGTGACCAAATATTATTGTCAATTGCGCTTTCATATACTTTGCCTTCAAACATAACGCGGTCGCCGCGCATATATGTGTTAGTACTATCAGGCTGTTCCCATTCTGGAATTACATCTGGATCTGGGATTAGTACTTTAGCCCAGAGACTTGGTGCGGCAGTAGGAGTCCATGCTTCTTGCGCCGCATGTGATTGAAGACATTTGTATAATACATTTTCGTATTGTACTCTGTCTCCTTGTAAATATGCGGCAGTAGCGTTCCAGACAGGAAATAACTGGACTGCTTCAATTGAGTCCTCATCGGATAAGGATAGGGCTGCTTTTTCTATATAAGGGCGTAGCTTGCGCGCTAATTCAAGTAATGTCAATTACTCCACCCCCAATAGTATTTTTGTGGCGGCAAGCTCCTCCTGTAAAGAGGAGATGCTTGCGGCCTGCTATAACAAATATTCATCCTTGCCATATTCTTTATAGTTATATTTGTAACCAGAAACGGTATGCTCGCCAACTTCTTCTTCATATGGCTCAACATTAGAAGCGATAAAGACAGAAGTGGCTGTAATTTCGATTGGTTGTGGCTCAACTGTACCATAAATAACTCCGTAATCTTTCATCTTTATCAACCTCCATAGTGTTGCCGCCATTTATTAATGTTGGCTTCGTAGGTTGCGTTCTTAGACGGAATATACATAATACGTCCATTGAAGTAACGTAGTGTCGCATTCGCGGCAACGTCTGCGCTATAGTTAAATGGGCCTGCTCCATCACCGGAACTATAAAGGCCGCCAATACCGAATAGGTTAGTACCATTTAAGGCGGTATTAGTCCAAAGTGCGTCACCGACTGGGAAAGCACTATTGGCATTATTGGCGCACTCAATTGGTAGATAAGCCCAAGTATAGTCTGGATTCTGATAACCCATCGCGGAAATCCAGTTTGGCGCTGCGCCAGGAAGCTGGAATCCTAGTGGAGTTTCACCATGATATGGAATACCACCTTCAGAGTTGCTACCGCCGCGAGTTGTAATATTAGCAATTAGCCGCCACATGCTACCCCATGGATTTTCCATACCACGATAGCTAATTGCGCGTAAGCCTGCAGTTGTAACGGTTTCCTTAGTACCATCACGGTCAATAACAGTTTGAGGAGCGGCGCCAGTGCCGTTACCGATACTGGAAGTAGAACCAGTAATAATAGCGCAACTAGTGGCGTTATTGCGAGCAACATTGACTACACCTTTTTCTAGGGCAGATTGTCCATTCATAGTACCAAATTCAACCATCTCTAGCATCTGATTGGCAGATTCAAATTCGAGGTTGGTAAGCTGCCAACCTTCACCACGATTAGATGCCATTGTTTTAACTTGGTTTAGGTTTAGATTTTTGCCGATACCAGTAAAGATTTTTGCGCCCGCAATAGAGCTGAGTTTATCTTCGGAGAAAGTAACATTCTCATCGTTTAAAAGATATTCATCTGCGCTAGTGTCATAGACGCTGCCTTCAAATGCGGGAAGAAGAACGTAATCGAGTTCTTCGTTTCCTAGCTTGAATAGAGGATGAAGCTCAAAGCCTGCGCGCTCATCTGCACTTAGAATTAGACTTTCTTTTTGTACGGTTACGCCGCGGCTGCCTGCGCTATCTTTGATAAAAGTGCGAGAGTAGTAGAACTTGGGCTGGTAAATCATTACCTGGCCATTAGAGCCATCTTCGCGGTAATTAGAATCGCCATAGAAGGCCGTAATTGTGCCATCATCGGCTACATTACAACGCATGCGGCCGCCGTACATGGTGTATCCATTGAAATCGCTTCCGGCCCTACGACTTGCGGCATCCTGAGTGCGCTCAAAGGACTTATTTTCGTAGTCGATTAGTAAGCCGAGTGTGCCATCGGCGCTGTAAGTACCGGCTTTTACTAGCGCCTTGATGATTGCTTCTTGTGTGGCATCACCGGCTTTGATGTTTCCATCTGAGCCAACAATAACAATCTTACCGGCGTTTTCAGTGCCAAGGTTGCTTACTCCGCCAGAGCTGGAGCCGCCGCCAGATGGAATGCGCGCGATTGCGCTATCAACATAGGCTTTAGTTGCAACTGTGGATGTATCGGCTTTCTGCGCGAGTGCGGCAGTAATAGCCTTTTGAGTCATGCTACCATCTTCGTTATCGCCTGTAGATTTATATAATTTCACTACCTCGGGCATAGTAAAGGGTGTGGCGTTGTCAGGATAGAGAACTTTATAGCCACGACCATTGTAGGTGTCGGATGAGGTCTGGGTTAGCTCAAAAGCTAACTTGGAAATCTCATCATCTACGTCTTCTGTTGTAAGAGTATTAATTTGTGCTTCTTGCGCTGTTTCTAAAGCTTCCTGCGCAGTTGCAAGCAAATCCGCGGCTTCAGATTTTGCCGTTGCAATTTCAGTCGCAGCATCTTCTACTGTTTGAATTGCCGCTGCTGCATCCTATTCTGCTTTTTCTGCCTTTGCCGCTGCGGCATTAGCCTTAGCAACATAAGTTTCGGTTTTTCCTTGTGGAGTCATTGCTTTTGCAAGCATTACATCCAATATATCCATTAGCTTTCACCCCCGTTTTCTTCCTCTGTAACGGGAGTCATACTTTTCCATTGTTTTTGGCTGTTAGCAATAAATACTTCCATAGTATCTACTACTATTGCGACAGATCCCAACGTAATATACTTTGGATCAATAGTCGCTAAATCTGCAGCGGTGTCGCAGAAATGCTCATAAGTAATTATATTATCAGAGCTACCTCTTTTACTCATTATTGCCGCCATTCTATTCGCCTCCATTTATCCAAGCATAAGATATAGTATCATTTTCTACAGTTACTTGCAATTGATAAGTACCTGCTGTAGTTGGCATATCAGGCATACTGCCCCATAATACAGTTTTAGCATCATTCTCTCCAACAATAACACGTACGAAATATGCACCAGTCTAATCAGGTGCGCCTATTTTTGTAGCAAGTGGAACTAATGGTTGGTCATTATCATCAACGCTTTCTAACGCACTAGCAAGAGTGTTTGGAGTAAGATAACCTGCATCATTTTGCCATGTACTTACATTAGTTGGTAGATTAGTTAAATCATTATAACTGCCACTAGTTGCCACCAGTTTCAAAGCATCTAATTTGGTCTTATCCGCGGCCGAAAGTAAACCATTTGTAGAAGTGGTCGCAACTTGATAATTACCACTTAGGATACCTTCATTAGTAATGGTTAAATTATCACCAACCTAAATGCCGCCAAGAGTTGAAGTTGTTGCAGGGCTTAATGATATAGTCCGTGTTGATGCAAGAGTTCCGCCACCTGTTAATCCAGTTCCGGCTGTAATTGAAATATTACTTAAAGTGGTACTTACATAATTTTCTAAGCGTCCTTCTGGAATTAAATCTAACGTATTATATGTAGCTAATGCACTACTTAATGTTACTTGGTTAGCGGTAATTCCATTAGTAACTGCAATATTATTAGCATTGACTGCTTGTAATGTCGTGACACCAGTAACTCCTAGTGTGCCGCTTAGACTAGCATTAGTTGCGCTCAAATTACCATTTAAGGTAGTTGCGCCTGTTACAGTTAAGGTATTACTAACTGTTGTGGCTAATGATAACGTAATTGCTTCTGCCGCTATGATTTTATCTGTTACTATTAAATTATTAGTAATGGTTATATTGCCTGAAGCACTAATATTTGCAGCAGAAATGTTTCCACTAGCAGTAAGATTAACAAAAGAAGGGCTCGCTTGAAAATTTAATATACCATTCTCAATAGTAAAATTGTCGTTATTAGCAATTTTGATTATACCCCAAGTATTTTTTGAGGCTACATATCTATCAGCATCATTTTCAGCAATAAATACTTTTGTCAAACTTAAAATCTAACTTTCCATATTATTTAACTTGGTAGCAGTTAAAATATCTCCTGATTTCCAAGTTGTTCTTGTATAAGCCGTTAATGCCATAATCCTTTTTCCTCCTTAAAAACATCATTTGACCCATATGATGTTATTTGTCATAATAAAAGTCTTAACGCCTAGATTTATTTTAGGTATCTAGTTCTAAAAAAATTCTTAATCTTCTGCCGCGAGACGTTTACCTTCACTATCACATAAATAGTCGCCATTTGAGTCAATAAAATAATGTGCATATGAACGACGCACTAAAATATAACCGCCGTTAGAATCAACCATATGCTTTCCATTAGCGTCAAGAAAATAAACTAAAGGAACACCTGCCCCGCCAATCATTTTCCATGTATTGTTTTTATTGACATATCCTACGGCATGTTTCCATTCCGCTCCATTATATACATATGGCTAAGCCCATTCCCAATCATTGGTTTCCTAAGAATAAATCTGCATTCCTCCATGTACCATGTAATCACCTCAATCGTATCCAAATCCTTCCGTTTACTTTCACGCGTCCTTCGCCCCATTCTTCGTAGGTAGGAATCTCAGAAATTGTACCAATAATACAAGAAGGATAATTACGCTCTTCCCAAGGAGTCATAAGAGATACGGTACCATTAGGGCCAGAGCATACGGCACATCCAATATGCTTTTTTAATTTCTATAAGTCTTCATATGGATAGGCTAACACTCTTCCACTTACTGCAACTGGGGTGTTATATCCCTAAGAATGATTTTCTCCTATTGCAAAACCAAATGTATCAGAAATAATTTCGCATCCACGCTATAGGCGCTTAGTTGTTAAGGCTAACATTCCATTGCCGAGTTCTCTGATGCAACGACCTGGCTCTTGACGTTTTCTTTCCCATTTATTATCTTTCCTATATTCAGCATAATCATTCCAAGCCGCGCCCATAAGTACATTACTGGTGCTGACATAAACATTAGTATTAAATACTGCTGCATCAGTATTACGAATAGCTTTGGTTGAACCGCTGATATAAAATTTAGTATTATTAACTGGGGTCATAATACAACCCACATCACCCCAAGTAACATCTCGATTGTCATCGCTAAATTTAATTAAGGCTTGTCCAGTCGTACCTCCTACGGGGATTTCATAGAAGGGCTCAGAATATTGAAAAAATAATTGGCCTTCAGTACCCTCTACAGGTAAAGCATCACCATAGTCGATATTTTCTGTTCCATTTAAACCATTTACAGTCAATGCGCCCAACATCGTGTCACCGGCACGCTATACATAGTCTGAAGAGTTTTTAGTCGCCATACTTCCAAATGCACCCTAATTACAATAAGCTAAGTGAGAAGCATTTGAAGTTGTTTGATAACGACCATCCCAATAGGCTAGTAAATTAACAGTTGGAATATTAGTATTATTTGCCCAAGTAGAAGCAGCAGTAAGAGCATTAACAGTTGTCCTATTTTCAATTGCCCGAGTTGTAAAAGCAGCAGTAGTTGTATTACCGGACATAATTAATTGATTTGCAGTGAAACTATCTGCTCCAGTTCCTCCTAGCGATACTGGTAGTGTGCCAAATGTTAATGCCCCGTTAGTACTAGTCGCATAAGCCGCGCCTTTAGCAGTAGATTTCCATGTAGGCGCGGAAGTGCCGCCAGCTGATACTAATATCTGATTAGCAGTACCCGCACTAGTTGGAGCATATATTCCAGTTGCACGAGTCTATGAAGCATTATTTACAGTTACAAGTCCATAATATACAGAGCGCTCCGTGGTAAGTCCTGTCCCAGTGCCTAATGCGCCATTAGTAGTAGCATCATCTACTCCGTATGTAACTGCGGCACCAAAAGCGCCTTTATTGCAATAAGCAAGATTAGATGAAGAAGCATTATATAAACCATTCCAATATGCTAAAGTATTTTTAGTTACTAAATGAATATCATTAGCGGCAGAAGTCCATTCTAAGTTACCTGACGATGTTTTATTATATATATTTCTGCTAATTAAGTTTTTATTAGCATCAGTAACTACTGCCTAAGAAGCTGTAAGACTAGAGATATTTTCATTAGTTGTATAAGTTGTATCCGTAACGCGCAAACTTCCTTGCACGATTGTCGATTTTAAGATTGCCATAAGTTCGCGCCTCCTATTATTTTAAAATAACAATAAGGAGCAGCACAGCTGACTCCTTATTGATTCAGTAGAGAGACGGCGCGAAGCATCGGCTCTCTACCAATTATATTATACTATATTTGGTTTTGAAATGTCAAGTATTAGAGTTCTATAAATTCTGATGAGAGTAATTCAGAATTTTTTCTAATTTTCGCTTTGTCCATTTGTTCAATTATATCATAAAAATTAGCCTAGCCTTGTTTTGTAAACTAGGCCATATTAGATGTAATATCATATAATCGAAAATTAGTAAGATAAAGGTCAGTTCCTAATGTACCAGTACTAGTATAGCCCCAACCAAAAGTTAAGTGGCGATAACTTAAATAAGTTGTCCCTGCTACATAGGCTGAATACGTAGTAGTACATGGTTTACTAATAGCGTCTGTTATTTTAAAAATATAGAAACAATCTTTTTCCCCATTAAAATCTGCTGGAATACCTTCATTTACAATCGTAGTTGGTGAAGGCTGAACACCGCCGCCACTCCAACCCATATTGTTAGTCCAGCCCCATGTAGTAGCATTAGAACTTTTTCCGCGAACGTGGAAAGTCGCGATATAAGTATGATTTTGCTATAAATGCCACCAATTATCTCGAGTGGTATCATAAGCTGCAACAGTATTTACAGATTGATTAACCAATTGAAGTCCGCCCCACATGGTATTACCGTTAGCAGATTGAGTAAGATTAGGCGGCCGATAAATATGATATCCTTCTTCTACTAAAGTAACTTGACAATTACTTTGAGTATATCGGCTTAAGCCGTTAGTAAATTCTAACTTAGTTCGGCTTAACTCAGCAGGAAATAGAATATTATCTTGATGCTCGATAAATTCATATGCATGGGTACCACCTTTATTATCAATTTTGGCACCAGTATGATATAGTTGGAGAATATCATCGGTCGGTAGGGCGGTTACATAGATGCGGAAATCACTTAATTCTCCAGAAGTAGTCCTGTGTGCACCGCCCGCTAAAGAATAGAATGGAAAAATATGGCTAAAAGATTTTAATGCTCCACTCTAATTAGCAGTAACTTTAGATACTCCATCTTTATAAAAAATTAATTGGCTTCCATTATATACTAAAGCATAGTGATGCCATTCATTTAGAGTTAAGTGGCTGCTAACATTGATACGCACGCAAGTGCCGCTAACATTGCAGCAATCAAAACAGGAATCACGCATATTAGCAGCAGTTGTATAATAATCAGTAGGAAGACTATTATTTGTAGTGCTAAAAATACCACTTGTCTGCAGACCCCAAGATGTTGGTTTCATCCACCAACTAAAAGTAAGCGCTGTAGATTCAGGAATATTACATTGTCCTGATAATAAATAATTAGATGAATTGGCTGCTTGATTATTTTTAATACAAGCATCATAGCGTGCAGATGTGGATGATAAAATTGCGGATGTATCATGTAATGTACCATGATGTCCATAACCGCTGCTATCAAAGACTGATGTTGGCATATAAGAATTATAATTATCGTCTAATGGAGAGGGACACCAAGCTGTTGGAGTAGAACTTTTTTCTAATTTAAAATTCTTAAAATAATAAGTGCCAACTAAACCACTAAAACCTAGATGCAACGATATATTACCATATCCAGTGCCAGGAGCAGCCCATGTACTAGTATAATAAACCTATATCCATTGGCCTAAAGTAAAGTTACCCTATAATCGTTTGTATCCATTGCCGCTATTAATAAATATAGTTGGTAAAGTAGTCCCTGATTCAACTTTAATTTCACATGATAATGTATAAGTATCTCCAACTGTAAGTTTTGCTCCTACATTATCATTACTATTTTTAGCAAATCCTATAGAAGCATAATTACCATTTCCAGAAGCAGCAATAATTTTTAAACTACCATCATCCATATATGTTCGTGTGATACCAGAAGCATTTCCTCCACTAGTGACTTTATGACTTTCTAATATAAAATTTTCACTACCATATAGAAAACCAATGGAATCTAACTTATAATGCAACACTAACCCCTAACTAATTTCCTTAACTTCGGCCGCAGAGAGGCAGTGCGAATATACACGAAAATCATTAACATAACCTGTTAAAAATTCATTACCGCCTGGATGATCACAACCTATTTCTAAAAAGTTCGCGGAAGTAATATCTGTCACTGTTACTCCCGCTTCTGCTAAGGTCTTACTAGTAACTTTAGTGCCATCTAAATATGTTGTGACAGTAGTATCATCTAAAGTGCAACATACATGGTGCCATACACTAGTATTGGCAATTGTGCCGCCGCTTACATATTTATAAGTGCTACCTCCTGCAAATTGCCATCCGGAAGTATAAAGTGTCATATGAGCTTGCCCAGGACCGCTATCATGTGAAATACCGCCAAGAGCGACTACAGTACCTGTGCTTTTAACCCATGCACAGACTGAAGTATTTTTTATTGTAGTCATTTCTTCTGGCATAGTCATTTTTATCCAAGTGCTTCCATTAAAGTAATAGCACTTTCCAATTTTACCACTATTATCTACTGTAGCACCATTATTAGTTACGGTAACGCCGCTACATCCTATGTTATCTAATGTGCCATTAAGCGGCAACCATACCTATAAACTCATATTCTCCCACCTCCAATAGGGGTAATCCTAAAATGGGTTACCCCATTTTGCATCGTGTAGGAGGCTTTCATACAATCTATAAACATCTCCTCTAGTTCATCATCTTTATAAAGGGTGGCGAATGCAAGATTATCATTGGAAAGTTGCCAATATATCTAAGAGTCATTACTCTAAATCTCGAATGTACTGTAATTTAAACGCACAAGGCCCTCAAGTTCAGTGCCATCGGCGAGTACAAGTTTATACATTGAATATCACCATCCTTATGTAAATATGAAGTCAAGGGAAGAATCTGTCGTGTTGTATTGTAGTGTTACGTGAGAATTCACAGTATAAGTTGTAGCACTTATCGCTCCACCTTTCATTGTAATACTAGTATCATGTAATAAAATTGTAGTCGCGCCACTCTTAACGCCGACTGGATAAATGGAATCAGAGGTATTGGCGGTAGTAGTTGCGTTCGTGGCATTTCCATTAAACGTAGTAGCATAAACAGTACTCCATTTTTTTGAATCAGTGCCCAATGTCATTGAAGCAGTTGGATACATTGCATCAGAGGTAACTTCCACTCCTTTTGTGGATGCGTCTAATTGCGGTCTTAAAACAACTTTTGTACCGTATATACCAATAATACCACTATTATCAGTACCTATACTTCCTTTTTTTGTGGTATTATACATAAACTAAATACCATTAGTATAAGCAGCGGATTGAGTGCTTATTTGTAATTTTGTACCAGTATTTGAACCATCAAGGGCATAAGCATAATCTGTATAATTGGAGCTATCTAAAACTTTTCTCCAAGCTTGCCAAGTTCCATTATTTTTTCCTCGAACAGCAATTTGGCCAGTACGATAATCACCGTATATTTCATGTATCCAAGAATTATTATACTTTTCAACATAAGCAACACCATCACTCTAACTATATAAATCACTCCTATTAGTATCACTTACATACCAAATACCAGTATCTAAATCATTAGTAATAGCTAAGGCCGTGGTAGCAGTAACATTTGTCCCGGCCATTCTATACGTAGTCTCAGCTGCAGCATTACCAGTAATATAAATTGGGCGGTCTGCGGCACCTTTATTCGTGTTAGATAAATAACTATGGGTGTGTGAAGAAGGAGCAAAGGTAGTAGGCTTATTATTAATATTATCCCAATGAATCTTTAAATTATAAGTCCCTGCGTCTCCTTTTGCTATTGGATAACAATAAGGACTATAACTATTAGTACCAAATACATAAAATGCTGTATGATGTTTTCTAAAAGTACCATAACTATATTGTGGTAATTTTGTATTAGTATCTACTGCTGAGGTATTATAAATATATACTTCATAATATCCATTACTATTAGGAGTTAAGCCGCCTTTAAAAATTCCTGCCTCATTAGGATAAGCAATACATAATTCTCTTAATAATGCCTTTAGCCATTCTTCGTCACTATCGCTAGTAGTTAATTTATCTGTAGAGCCGACTTTAACTGTGTTAGTGCTTACTAGTAATGGACATAACCGTATTTTAGGATTTCCACTTGATCCATATATTTTATTAATAAAAAGGCTATCCCACGCTGTTCCACTAGCACCTAAAGTTCTCGTATTAGTCGCTTCTGGAACTAGATTACCAGTAATAGTTACCTATCCATGTTTAAAATTTGCTACCTATGTTCCAGTAGTAGCACGAATAGTATCCCAAGTGCCTGAAGTCGCAGAAGTATATACTTGTATATCAACTTCTCCAGAAAATAACCTGATTCTATCTGGGCCGGAACCAGCAGCAGCATCATTACCATGAAATAATAATAGTTCTGATTGTTCGTTTGCTGCTGTTTTAGACCCGTAAATAGATTCACCTATATATGTATGATTAAAACTTCCTGGATTATCCCCATAAACTCCATAGAATGCAATATAATTGGTGCTACCAGAGTTAGCGGTAGCATAACCTGTATTCGCGGCCGCATCGGCATTTCCAATACGTAGTGGACCTTGTATCCAAGTAGTATTAGTAAATAAGGAAGTACCATTTACATATAATTTATAATTATTATTAGCTCCCCCAATACTAACATTTCCAGTTTTATATACTTTTAGCAAATTATCATTAGAATAAATTCCTAAAGAAACATAATTATCATTACTATTATTTCCTACATAATGAAAATTAAGATATCCTGCGTTACCCGGATTCATGGCCTATCCAGCCATAACTCCAACAACATTGGCTCCAGAACTTAAATTTGGAACTGTTACAGTTGTACCCCACACATAGGCAGAAGATATAGTTGCAGATGTAGTTAATTTTAAAATTGCGGTTGAAGTACCAACAGAACTAGCTAATTCGTTAGACCAATTATTATCTCCTCTCCAGAACTTAGCAGCAGTATCAGTAGAAGAAACCCAATAACTTTCGTCTCCGCCTAACAGTTCCCACTTGCCTGCAGTACTCCATACATATTCACGGGCGGTATCTTTATCAATAACTACATCGCCGGCAGCTACAGTAGTAGCACTACCGCCTACTTTTGGATCTTCTGTGCCGCCATCAGTAATAGCAACTGTAGCAGCACCTAAAAACCGCATGGCTTTTGATAGTCCCAAAGATGTAACTAGCATCGATGCCGCCAAGCTGCCACCTAAGCTAACATCATTACCGGCAATTGTTACTTTAGAATTAGCTAATTTCCCATTAGCAATCGCTCCAGTAGCAATACGATCCATAGAAATAGTGCCGGTAAGTTGTCCAGCTGGAAGATTAGTAAGAGAAGCACCGGAACCGCTAAATAATTTACCAGTGATAGTACCGTCTGGAGCAATACGTAAGTTATTAGCGGATGAATAATCATCTGCTCCAAGATACATATAAGTCATGGCATCGCCGCTGCCAGAGACACCTATGCGAGCAAATATATTATTGGCATTATCATACCAGTTAATATAACCATGTGCCCAACCGCCACCATCAGAGTTCTTACGATTCATACGTAATCTAATGTCTTGTTCAGTAGGAAGAATTATAGTACCATTATCATCAATTTTAGTTTTACTATCCTAAACTTGCCCGGCGGTTCCATTAAATCGTACAATTGCTTCATCGGTAGAGGTAATTGCTTTTACAAAATATGATTCCGCTTTCTATGAGGCAGTTCCTAAGGCCGTCCCAGCCGCAAATTTGCTTCCATCCCAATATATTGGAGTTGTCGCTGCCCCGATTGCAGTTGTCCCTATTGCAGATTTGAGAGCATTAGCGGGAGTAATATAATAAATAAAATGATCAGATTCAATTGTCGCTAATTTTGCAGTAGAAGTTTTCGCTGTAGCGGCACTTGTATATAACCAAGTACCTTTTATATATTTTCCTTCAAAATTGCTATCTGTTTTTAAGGTTCCACCATCATTGTATAAATAAGAAGTAGTTATTTTAGTATAATCAGATAACTTAGGAGAAGTACTTTCTGTAATAGCTGCCGTAGTAGTAATTGTTATAGTAGACCAATTTAAATTAATGGCAGTATCATCTACATATAAATTATCTATCCAAATGCCATTATAAGTATTTGCGGTATTATTTACATATAAAACACCTGGTTCGGCTATTCTATAATATAGCCCAATTTTATTTGCTAAAGTCCCTTCTATGAGTGCTGCTTGCTAATCTACTGCCCATGCTCCATTATTAGCAGCACGTTTCCAATAAAAAGTTACATGGGCAACGCCTGATGGATTAGCACTATAACCGCCACCAAAATGCAGATCAAAAGAATTCATAAACCATTGTGCAGATGAACCAGTAGTTACGGTAGAATAAGGAAATGTAATTTTATACCATTGTGAACGTTCTGCACTTGCTCCAATTAATGGATAAATTCTACTAGTAAATCTTAATGTTTTTTCGCCACCGATGGTCTATGCCCCTGTATTTATAATACCGCTCGCACTAGCACTCGCATCAGCAATAGACCCTGTTAATGTATACGTAGTTCCGCTTTTACTACCACTTAAAGTAAGTGGAGCAGTGCCACTCGCGCTAATAGAACTAATTTTGTCCTTATCTTTTAAATCATAAACCTTATTATCGGGAGTTTTTATCTAACTAATATATCCATCAGCCATTCAGGCCACCTCCCTTATTAAGTCGCTTTTGTTACAGTAACACTTGTTGTATTCAATAGTACTGTCTTTGAATCTTGCCCATCCCAAGCAATTGCAACATTAGTAGCCCTATCCGCAGCTACTTGTGTATTCGCTGCAACAGTAGCTTGTCCAGTACCCCCAGTACTATTTGTACTCAAACTAATAGTTGGCTGAGTAATTGTAGGAGCTGGCAAACTAACTAAGGCTTTTGCAGTTTGCCCGCTACCACTAGTAGAAACTCCAGTAGCTATTGTTGCTCCATTAGTATCTGTATCAGCAAGTGAACCTGTAGCTACACGCGTTGCGGAAGTAGCGGCTTTAGGAACTGTTACAGAAGCAGTATCAATATTAACCTATTTGGTAGTCTATGTATCCATTGTTACTCCACCTAGAGTTAATAATTCATTCGATACGCTCCATCCTTTTATCCAAGCATCAGTACTAGTACTCGCAGTTCCAGTTCCTTTTGCAGTTGTCTAATCAGTTCCTGCAGAAACTTTAGATGCCGTTACAGAGCCACTTACTCCTGTTACAGTTGTAGTAACAAGTTTCTTAGTAGTAGCAGAAACGGATTTAACAAATGTATCTTTATTGTCGTCAGTGGGCGTATATACTACGTTCGTGCCAGAGGCTGTACCCTTTACATAGGTAGTATTAGGAGTTACATTAAAAGCAGGCTACGTACTTACCTTTAATTTAGCGCTAGTCCCGACAACTGTCGCAGTCTTTTTATCTAATTCAACATTAGTTACAATATTGCCTAATTTAATACGAGTGTCTCCTAATTTTTCCCATGTGTATCTAGGATTTGCGCCTGAACCATTATCTACCGTAACATATTCATTATATATATCAGAATCATCATCATCTGGTAATGTGGTTGATTTAACTAAATAGATTTTCCCTAAAGTGCTTGTATTAGTATTATTATTTGCGGCTAGCGTACCGGTATAAATTGTACTATTGTATGTAACTTGTATACCGGCTGGTATATTTGCTACAGTAGGCGCCGCTGCGCCATTCCAAGCTAATACAAAAATCCCATTTATCAACGAGCGTGCCGTTGTATCTTTTATATCATATGTATTACCATCAGGTAATTTAATTTGAGAAATATCTGCCATTCATATTCACTTCCTTATGAACGATTAAAGACGAGAATCTCTCCGTCTAGCTCGGTATTTATTTTGTTATTCCAAAAAGTACGTTCTTGGGCGGTAATATGTTTTACTTCATCATTAATATGATTATTTAATTCAGCGCGAACTGCGGCAATTACATCGTCTCCTACAAAAGGTAAGCTTGTTACATAGGCAGAACCGTCACTGATTTTTATTCCGGGAACAACAATTGTAGTATTGTTATTTACATAAGAGCCACGATCGGTATAAACGCAAATAGTTCCTTCCGGGGCGACATAATTTGAATGGCTATTCCATTCCGCCGTAGTCCCAATCATTATATTTTTACCAGTAATATCTCCTACTAACTCCCATCTAGTACCGGTATAAATAAATGTATAAATATTATTTTCTGATAACATATTTGCGCCAATTGCTGCTCCATTGTAATAAATAGCCTTCGCACCCGTGTTATTAACATTTAAAGTCGCATTCGCGCTAACAGTTCCTACTTTCAAATTGACATATACACCTGCCGCCAACTCAAAGTTATTAATTGCGGCGGTAAGTGCTGTACTTGTACCGCTCGCAATAGTAAATAAAATTGGCTCAATTAGGTGTGTACTATTATCATTTAACTATACAGAATGTATATATCCCATTTACCTCACCACCATTATGGAGTTGCGCTATTATCAGGTACAACTACCGTAGTTGGAGTTACAGTTAAAGTGGGTAAGGTTCCAAGATTAGTAATATTTGGTATTGACCTAGCTTCGTGTGTTAAACTAGGTACTGTACTATTTACGAGCCGCAAAACGCCTTGATTTACAGTTGCGTTTGAAGCTGTGCCCGCATCCCAGTCGGTAATATCATCTGCTGTAATTGCGTCTCCAAGTTGCGGTAAAGCGCCTGGGTCCCATCCAGAAGAGCTACCGACGCTAGCTGTACTAGACTTTAACGCATAACTACCCTCATCACCTAGTAAAATCCAGTAAGAACTTGCGGCATTGTTACCTTTAGAATATACATATTCCTTAGCTCCTACTAATAATACATCGCCAGCAGCATAGTTCTCATAACTTGTTTGTGCATCAGGTAAAATTGGATGTCCTTCTCCATCTTGCACAGGAGTCTCTCCAATAAAGTGCATTGGTGTAGTTAAATCCTATAAGCCTTGCGCGATGTTATCTACATAGCTCTTTGTTGCTGCGCCCATCGCGGCAGTAGGATTACCATCTAGTATAACCGGGCCAGTAAATGTTCCACCGCTTTTTGGCATTGCTTCATCTGCTTTCTGCCCTTGCGCGGCAGTAGCAAATGCATTTGTATTCTAATATGCGGCAGAGCCTAGCCCATGTACTGCGGCTTCTTGTCCAGCAATTCTTACCGTACCATCTGTAACGCCATCTTGTACTAATATACTATGATTAGCATACCAATATGAATTATTGCCATCTTGTGCAAACGTAAAAGCAATAACATCATCTGGCGCGCAAACACAATTTCCTTGAACCGGATATGCGTTTGTAGTACCAACTTGTAAAGTAACATTAGAAGTAACTAAATTACCATTTACAAAACGTACTTGAACTGTGATGCCATTCATAAGAGCATCAAAGTCTGGCAAGGTAACTACTTTTGCGGCGGTATTTGCCGGAATATCCGCCCCACAGACACCATATAATGTAGAACCAACTAATATCTAGCTGCCAGACTCTCCAATCTATACTTTACCAATATAGCTTGCCATTTATTATTCCTCCTTAGTAACATCTGTTACTACCGTCTCTTTCTTCCAAAGTAGTTCTGGAAGCATTCCATTAGTAATTTTAAAGACATTATTTTCTATCGTGGCTGTGGTTGTAATACCCGGTAGCCAACTTACTACACTTCCAATAGTTGTTTGCTTTACATCAAAATTAAAATTAGAAAGCTGCGTATATCCACTTGCCGCGGCATAGTGATATATTCGTTTGGTTGATAAGTCAACATATAACTTATCTTCAGAACCCGGTGACGGAAACGCTGCGAAGTTTTCCTTCTTAACAATTTCAGTCTCATTCCCATTTAGGGTTCCGGCATCTATAAATGGGAGATTTACTACATTGGTACTCCCATCTCCAACCTTCAAACGAGAAAAAGGGTGAGTTGCGTCTGCACTATAGACGATCAACTCACCCTAAAGCGGTACGAAACCCGCAGACCCGTCCCTAGGACCGGCCTTATTCCAATTGGCTTCGGTATCGCTTTTCAACCGAATTCTCGTCTTTATAGTGTTATTTGCTGTTGCCATATAAAGACCTCCTTGCTATCATTCCAAGCAAGTTAAATAACTTCTGTGCTGCTGCCGCAGTCAAATACTATGTATGTATCTTGAGTTTGCTCTAAATCTGCTACATCACCAGTGACAGAAATTCGAGCAAGGTCTAATTTTTTTCCTATCTAGGTTACTTCTTGAATACCACCATGTCCATCAGGGACAATCGCTCCTTCAAGCACATCTAGGTTTAATGCGGCCTAATCAAGAGTAATTTTAACCTATTTATTCGCATTAGGAATCTATTCATTTCCGTTAATAAATATCTATTCTATTTTATTAATATGTTCAGTATGTGGGTCAGAAGTAAGTGTAATTACCTTATTGTCATCAGGTGTAACTTCTTCACCATCTAGAATAATGCGTTCAATTTTATTAACTTGCGCTTCTGCTTCGATGCCGGCTAATTTGCTTTGTGCATCATCAGTAAACTCTGATATCTATAAATTAACGCTATTCGGTAAATTGTCTATAGTAGTAGGTCGAACTTCTTCACCATTTTTTAAAATATGTTCAATAGTGTTGCGCTATGCGCCCTCTTCTATATTATCTAATTTTGATTTTAATTCATCGGTAAAATCATTAGATGTAAGAGTTTTTCCTTCAACCTTATCTACTTTTTCATCAAAACTTTCGGCCAAATGGGCAATTTTACTTTGAGCAATATCTGCATCTGGATCAATATCAGCATCACGAATACTGCCTTTAACTGCATAACTACCCTCATCGCCGAGCAATCGCCACATTGCTCCTGTCCAAACATATTCTTTAGATTCAGATAAAATAACATCGCCAGGCTAAGCCTGCGAAAATACATATCCTCCAATACGTGGGTCTAATCCACTATTAGGAGTAATAGCAACGGTTGCCTCACCAATAAAGTGCATTGCGCCGGTAAGTCCAGCAGTTAAACCGTCTACATATTGTTTAATAACTCTATTTGGAACAAGCGCATTATTATTAGCTATAGAGTCAGCAATTGGTAGAGTGTAAATTGGTTCTGTCCCATTACCAACTAACACCTGATCCGCGGGCAAACTATTTTTTCCAGTACCGCCCTGTTCTACCGAAGCAACGCCACTCAAATCTTCAAACGCAGGCTAAGCTCGTTCAACTGTAACAATACCATTTTCTTCTGTTACTGCAGTAACAAACTAATGCGTGCGTGCGGCATCAGTATTATTCAACCGATTAATAAAATATTGAATTTGTTCATAAGTTCTATTAATAAGAGTAGGATAATCTTCTAAATTAGAACGTCCAATCCAATTTACGATTGTAGTTAAATCAGTTAAATCAATAAAAGTACTAGTGTCAATTATCCAAGGAGACTCCTCATTATTTTCCTTATAACGTAAATACCATTTATCAATATTTTCTCCTGTGCCACGCACAAGTTGATAAATACGTGGAGCAATATTAACTTCTACGTCTCCGCTAACTAGGTTTTCTACAAAACTTTGAAGTCCTTGAATTTCTTGAGCTGTATATGTTGGTTTGCTTTCTTGTTTCGCCCAATTAAACACATCTGCAGCAATTGCTTGTACCCATGGTAATTCATGAAAATAATGCTATCCATCACCAATTTTTATTCCAATTGCTGGCGGAGTATTCTCTGGCATACTATTTGAAAGCTAATCAATAACTCTATTACGAGGAAAGGCGCAAATAGCGGCTTCACCTAATAATAAAATCACATCGCTGTTCATCCATTGGCTATATGTACCATAGCGTAATCGTATTTTCGTTTCAAGTACATTTTCCGCCATTGCCTTTCACCTCCTTATGCTGTACCCCCATAGATAACTAATGTGTCCCCAGTTGGTACATATAATTTGGAGGTTGAAACTTGATTGAATGTCATAAAACCAGTATTCTAAACTATAACGTAATCCTAATCTGTCATTACGTTCCCTTCATTATCTAGCGGAGCAGACTTAACACCACCTAAACGTATATTGGTTGCGACCTCTAATGTGAAAGTACCGGAACCATCACCGGTTGCACCTACTATATCCCAAACGCCGTTGATAATCATATATTCATCATAATGACTACCATCGGTAGAAAGCATCATATATAATGTATTCTCATCCGCTTCTGCGGCCGCGGGCAACTCAGTAACAACTTCACGCTTTAAGTGATTGGCCGCAAGAATTTGTTCATCTACATATTGTTTATTAACAGCGTCTGTTGGCTCAACAGGCGGATTGGTAATTGTTAAATGTTCGATTGCATCTCCCGCAATAGCAGAAATAACTTCTAAATTTTCTGTAAATTCATCGCTAAATGTCAATGAACCGTCTGACATTAGTTTGAAATAACGTGTATCTAATTTATTTAGGTAGGGTAAATGCGCCCAATCACGAACGCCGTCACCTATCTTTATTAGAAAAGTATCAGACTCAAGCCCGTACTCACCAGCGGCAAGTACGGGATTTCTCGTAGTCCAATCGGCGGCTTCGTCATGCCTAATTTGTAAAGTAACTTTTACTGTATTAGTTGCCATTAGGCTTCGCCTCCATTCAAAATTGTATTCGTAATCAACATAGCATTTACGGGAATATATTCTCCATCCCAATAATATAAGATTTTATTATCAAGGTCAAAATATAACATATCCTCCGTTCCAACAGAAGGAAAATTATCAAAAGTTTCAAATAGAATTTCTTGTCTGTTAGTTTCAAGATAGGTGCCAAAATATTTGTAGAACTCTTCGCGCGTGCCTTTGTAGCCGCTATTAGCCGCAAAGTTGAATAGCCAATCACCCATAATGGCAAGATTTTGCATCTCCCATGGATAGATAGAGCTAATTGCGGAAGGATTCGGGAATGGCGGCATTACGCTGCCGCTATCATTATTATTACCCCAAGGATATAAAACTGCTAAGCCTCCGGCGCGAGGATGCAGTGGCATTATTGTTGGCTCGTATTCCAATAATAAATCCCGGGTTCGATGCCGTGTATCTATATATCTCATGCGAACTCCCTAATTTCACAGATAGGAAGACTAAAAGCAGAGTAATAGGAATCAATAGATGCGCCATTGGTTGGAATTGTTTTAGGATCGGATGTATCGGCGCCATCTGCATATACGGGTGTTTTATAAATCTTAACATCCCATTCATACCTATTACTTGGTTCTATTTCTAGTGTATCCTCATGTTCAAAAGGAATGTTGAGTTCTTCCTCTGTGATTGGATATTGTCTTTGATAAATTACTTCCTTCTTTAGTGGATCATAGATAGAGAAGACCGCTATATCTCCTTGCTCTGTCCCAGGAAGTAAAGGTAGAGTAAAAGTCCCCGTATCGCCGCGAGGAATGATTAAGCGTCGCTATATTACTCTAATCATACTACCACCGCCTTATTTATATTTCTTATGTAAAGCTTCTGAACATTTGAGTATTGCTCCAATGTCATAGCCTAGTGTTTCAAACTTTATCCATTTCTTTTGTGCCCATTCTAATTCTTCATCTACATCGCAGATAAAGCATTCTACAAGCATTGCAGCCGCAACTTCACCAATAGAACATAATTCCTAATACATAGACTAATATAAAACTTTAGTTTCTTTTTCCCAATTTACCCATTTTGTAATTAAGTCTTTTACTGAATTACGCTTGGTGGCTACGTCTACCTCTGGCGTGGCATGTTTAAACCAATTTTCTGGTATAATTTTGGGCTGATTTAGTTCTTCTAATTTAATTAGCTTATGAAAATGAGTTGCGTAATAGTGTGAAAGTTTACGATAATTTTTGGTTTCACAGATATGATGATAATCATGGCATTTAGCAAAGCCATAAAAGCCCAAGAAATCATATGCTTTTGCCATATCATCATGATACATTATTCCTTCTACCATATGAGAAGCAAGTTTATTAAAGATTTCTTCTACTGTCATGATAACTCCTCCAGCCGCTATAAAATAGCATCAATTTTCTTATCCTAGTTTTCTAGGTGAGATTGTATCTCACCTAGAACGTTATTTAACTAGGAATTAAAATGTTCTTCAATTTCTTGTTTATCAGTTTGTTTAGTATTTTCATTTAAGTTTTGGAGGCTAATAAGAAAATCAAGAACATTTATTGTATCTACAAAGTTCTAATTCCACATTAACGAATCTGGGTTACAACTACATTAATATGAGCATCTGTAAGTGCGGTTTCACCATTTAAAAACTGGAGGGTAGTTGGACTAGTGAGACAGTTACAGTTGCAGTTATTTTCAAGTACACGTACAAAAGTTTTAAAACCAAATGTGCGAGTGTCAGTTACTGCGGCAGGAACAAACGTTGTAATCGCCTGTGGCTGAGCTACATTATTTACATAAAGCTGTACAGTTACTTCAGTCGCGGCATCTGGAGTAGCAAAACCATCCATTTCTACTAGGTAAATACCACGTTTATTAAGTTGAATGGTGCTAGGAGCACTTAGGCTTTCGCCGCATCCCTTGTCTACGACTACGTTATTGAATACGAATGGGGCATTAGCTTCTACTGCTAAATTGCTAGAATAAGTTTGTAACATTTCTATTACCTCCGTATAATAAAAAATAAGGGCGTACATAAGTACGCCCATTAGCTTATATGTTATGGTGTACTGAATACACTCTTAATTACATATTGCATCCTCCACAGAATGGAGAATTACCGGCATTGTATGTCCATCCCTGAGGATAACGAACAACACCATTTAGCTGATTCTGGAGTTCTAGCTGGTTGATACGATTCTGCATCGCTTCCATCTTGTCGTCCTTAATCATGTCTTTTAGTCCCTGAATCTGAGCTGTGAAGTTAGCATTAGTCGCAGCATCGCGCATTGCAGCATCATAATTGCTCTGCATGATAGCTTGTTTTGTTTCGCAGCAACACTCGTTGAAGCGAGCAAGTTGATTAGCCTGACCAATAGCTAGGCCAGCGATATCACGCTGTAGCTCATTGTACTTGTCAGATAGGCCATTCATTAGGTCATGATATACCTGATTAGTAGTTGCTATGGACTGAGAAGCACCATAATTAATAGCCTGCATTAGGTCACGATTTTGATCCTGTAGATCATTGAAGTTGAACCCATTCTGTACAAAGTCTTGGGTTGCATACTGTGGACGATAGCCACCGCCAAATCCAAAGCCACCGTTCATCATAGCGAGGATAGCGAAAAGCCAAATCATTCCGCCCCAACCATTTCCGCCCATGCCATCGTTGTTGAGTAGGGCGACATCAGAAGCACTAAGTCCGTTTTCTCCCATCATAATCTGCCTCCTTTTAAAAATATTTTTGTAAAGTACTATGATATAAAGGAAGAGATTGGATTACTCCAATCATATGATAGGTGATAATGAAACGACTAAACTTTAAAAAAATCTGCGGGAGAGTAAAAAAAATAAGTACGAATTTTTAATTCGTACTTAGGAAAATTTAAAAATTTTAAATTATGAATTAATATTGGCTAATTTAAAAATTGTAAATTCATTATGACCCCCTGCTGAATAAATACTCATTGGAAAAGTAGAAGAATATGCTCCAGCCACTATTTTATCGCCTACAGCACACTTATAAATTGCTGTAATACTAGTTGATTGATTTTGATTTACCATATTCATTTCTAACTATGCACCAGAAGAATTTAAGTGTGCCACTGCGGTTCTACCACTAGTCATAGAATTTGAATAATTTGTAAAATTCGCAATATAAATTCCCGCTTTAGTACAAACAAATTGACCATTTGACCAAGTAGCCCCAATGTTTATTTCTTCAGTGTTGAATGGAATCCAACCAGTAAAAGATACATCTCCATTTGCGTCATAGTGTACTCTTGAAAAGATTATTTCTTCAAGCGCACCAATTCTATTGGTAGAAAAATCATTAAATTCATTTTGGGTTATCCCGCCCCCCCCTCTAAGAGACGAGCACTTTCTGCAAGAGCAGCATTAACTTGAGAACCTGTATAAGCTAAATTATATTCTCCCATTTATTTTCCTCCTTAGTATTATGCAATACGTTCCCACATATATACCGCTAGATTGATAATTACTCATAATTGATACTTCCTTTGCTTAAGCCGTACGCTACCAAGCATACACTGCTAAATATGGAGGTAAAGAACTTTCCGTGCCAGTATTTCCGTGGGTATGCGCCGCCCCACCTCCAGTATAACCAGTATATAATTGGTCCTAGGCTGGAGTCGTATCATTTGACGCAACAGCATTCGCTATATGTCCGCTAAAATTCTAATCATCTGTGCCCGAGTGCCGAGTAACTGAATTGTGTCTATGACTAGGTATCTCGTTAATCGTTAATGTATGTGCTTGAGTAGTATGACTATGTGTCGCATTGCCACCAATGCTTCCTGCTGTATATGTATCTCCGGCACACAGCAAAAACTAATCTCGAATTCTTTCCCATGTACCTCCAAATAATGAGGATGGATCTGTTGAAGCAACACTAATATAAATTGCACCAACTGGATATATTAAATCAATTAAACTCTGTCTAGTTGTATATAAATCGTGCTATGCACCCGTATAAGCACTCTAATAATTCGCCATTGAATCACTTCCTATAAAAAGAATAAGAGGGACAAGAGTCCCTCTTATTTTAAAACATGAAGCTCTTGTATCTCGTCACAAGTCATGTATTTAACTGTTTAATAATTTGATTCAAATCCACTCCATTCGCTTGTGCCATTTGTCTAGCTACTCCTTCCAATCCATTCGGATTAGCCTTCATCATCTGAACAATCTGAGCAAACTATGGATTCTATTGTATCATTCCCATAAACGTTTGTTGAGGATTAGATGCCATTTTGAGTTGCTGCATCATTCCTTTAACTTGTTGTATAGAATTATCAAGTGACTGTGTCTGCCCCAACTGTTGTGGTTGCTGACCGTTTCGCATTTGACTTATTAGACTTGGCATTTATCCATTCCTCCACTGCGGCTAAACGGGCCGCTAAGTCATTAGTATCTACTTGCACTGGTGTTTGATGTGGCTTTACATCAAACCCCTGTACATTCTTATTTCCATTAGCATCTGTCCTAATCCACCATATAATATCCTAATCTGCATCTGGCAAATAAATCTCGCTATTAGCGCCCATAGGGAATTGCCATGCGGCATTCTCGCCGTGAATTGGTGCCGCTGTATACACAGGCAAACGCTGTTGCTACATAGGAAAATACGGATTATTATTATATGGAGTAAAAGATGCCCCGCCATTTACTAGTGGCTGCTAATTCTAAGTCTGAAAATAATTACTCATCTTAATCCTCCAATTGATCCAGTAGCGCCAAAACCTCTTTTAACTTAGTTTTTAGTTCAGATAAACTTGACTTTTGCGCCGGATCATATAAAAACTTACTCATCATCCATCCCGTTTTACCATTTATCAATACTTTACTCCAGTCGTCTTCAGTTTCAAGTACATCGGCCGCTGTACCTTGCGGAATAGCAGTAATAATTCGCCCGCTAGGCTCTCTACGGAGCCTAACAGGGCCTGTATTGCCATCAACCTTCACTATTTTCATGTTTGGATTCCTTCTCTTTGTTCATCTCAAAGACTTGCTCTTCAATAGCCGCGCTAACTACATCTTCATCAAAAGTTAAATGATACTTTGCGAGTAGCTGTTTTACTAAATCCATAGCATACCTTTTCTTATCTTTACCAGTTGTAATAGTGATAATCTGCTCTGCGGCAGAAACCGCTACACGAGAGAACTGGCGCAGAAGCTAAAGTTGCTGCGGAGTCAGCTTAGCCATTAGCCAAGGGCGAACAAAACTTACATAGACGCCAATTAGGATAATAATTGCGCCAATTATAATTTGAGTAATGTTTGTCATTTCTCATTTCCTCCTTTTTCTTTTATTATATCACATAAAATGTAAAAAGTCAAATATTAAGGAATTTCGTCATCATATAGCCTGTTTTACCCTGATAGGTAACTTTTGTCCATCCGGTATCTTCAAGCACCTAAACACGTTCGCCTTTATCTACACGCGTTAGAACATTCGCGCTGGCAGATGGCGCAGAACGTAATGCTACTTTTGTGGCATTTACTACAGCACTACCAGTTACAGGTGCTGGAGCTGGAGTTGGAGCAGGCATGTCCCCATACTCAACGCCCTTAAGTTCGCCCCACTCAGCCCATTTAGAATGTGTAATTTCTGTAATAATTACACCCACTCTCGTACCAGAAGCCTCAATAACTTTGCCCTCACCAACATACAATCCTACATGAGAACGATCGTTGCCATTCTTTAGCACGAAAACTGCCGTACCAGGCTTCAATTCCTATCCATCAGAACGTTTCCCGTTTACTAACTTTCCCTACGCAACACAATACTTATTCCACATTGTGTTACTGCCGTGATACATAAATCCTCCAAGTTGTTTAAATGCCCAAGTAAAAAGTCCGCTACAGTCCGCTACCATATGTCCGATCCAACGAGAACCATATAATCTAGCAGTTTCACCTGTTGCTGCATCTTGCTTTGCTTGAGTCCATTTTTCTCCTGCTGTGCCAAGTATGTACCCCCATTTATTATTATAGGCATACCAAAACTTATCAATAAGGTCAGCCGTTTTCACTGTCGCCATCTTCTTCACCTCCATCTTCTTCTTCTTCTTCGTTTAACTTATTAGTTACCCGATTAATTATAGTTTTCAATCCACCTTTGTCAATCCAGTGAAGTAAAAACTTATCACTATAAAGATACTTCTCTCCTAAGCTATTAACCAAATATGTAGACACATTCGCCATCATAATTGTATCCATCCCAACAATTGAAGAAGCAAATGCTTCTGCGGCGGAAGGGACAATTGCGATAGCTACGAGCGCAGAGAACCGATAAATGGCCCAAACCCAACAAATAAATTTGCTAAGTTTCTTACTGTATTGTAGGGCCGCCGCAGCGACTTTGTTTGCCATTTAAATCACCTCAGTCTATAATGGGGTTTTTCTTCTCCAAACATTTTCCATCGTAGTACATCGTCCAAAACAATACAAGCAGAAGCAAGTATAAACCATATAATGCAGAAAGGTACGCTACATTGATGCCAGAAGAAAGATAAGCGTGAATAATGCCAGATATTAAGTTTTAATATAATATTAAGAATAATACCCGCAAATGCCTCACTAAAAATAGCAATACCCATACCAATTGTACACTACTGGAAGAATGGCATATCCCATTCTATTTTTTCATTAACGCCGCCAATTAGTACGCAAATTAATCCACCTAGGACAAACACTGTCCAATGTAATAGACCGTCTTTCCATATACATTCAAGTGCATAATAGATTGCGCCAAAGATTAAAAATAAAATAATATCTTTAAGAAACCGTTTCATTTTCAATCACCCTTAATACTTCAGACTGATATTCGTCTGGAATTGGAGTTCCATAAGTAATTGCGGCAATTGCTTCTATTGTCTCAAGCGCATTGATATATTTTTTAAGCGCATTATAATATGTTGTATGGTATACTCTATGCGCTGTTGCCGCAGAGACAATCTAATTAATTTCTTCTGCGGTAAAGAAAACACAATCTTCCCCATCTGCATGATATGGGATTATATCTTGAGTTTGCGCCATAGCGCTTAAACTCATTAGGTTAAGCTGGTCTTGTGTAGTAAGAGAGAAATGACGCGTTTCGCCATGTACATCTAAATCAATTCCTTCTTCAATCGCACGGCGGCAAGCCGCGGACATTTCTGCAATCTTATGCATGCGTACAAATGCGATTGATTCTGCTTCTATTTCATCAGTTGACTCGGGTAAAGGTGGAATGTCATCTTCTTCTACCGGTAACTCTTCATCTTTTTCAATTGCATCCATATAGATTTGATATTCTGATTCAGAAATCTCTATAACCTGTGCTTCAATATATGCCCTATCGGTTTTACAAGGCATCATCCAAGCGGCGCGGTAAGTAATTCCATCGTATACTACATATTCACCCTTTTTCTCATTGCAACGTAAATAACTATGGCCAAGCGTAGAATAACGAACAAAATTAGCTGAAGATACCGCGCCGATCATCTTATTCTCAAAGGTCATTATCTTATAATATTTCATTAACAACACCTCAAAAAGAGGAGGTAGGAATAAATCCTACCTCCTATATATTAGATCGTTAAGATTTGACTAAACTTCAAGCCGCGAGAATCAACTTGATTTGTTGTATTATTATTAACACCGGCTTTCTTTAAGACATAGCCAAAGTTGAAACCGTTATTAACAATTACTGAACGTGTCCAGTATTCATCGGCTTCGAGCCATCTACCAGCAGGAGCGCCTTGTGTAGATGCGCCTAATCTAGCATCAAAAGTCGTAGAAACGGGCTATAAGCCTAATGCTTGCATTTCTGCTGTAGTGACAAAAATGTACGTATAGGTTGAACCCGCCTTTTCCATTACATAAATATCTCCGCTGCGTAATTCGTTAGTCTTAATGTAAATACTATCTGCTACAGTAGTAGAAGATGGTACTACAGTACTAGAGTTAAGTTCTCTAAATACGCGCATACGATAATCGCCCTCGCCCCAAGAAATTGCTTTATTTGGGAAACGTAGATTTAAGTAATACATAAAGTCGCTACTATTACTAGTATTTACAGTCCAACCATTAGCCTAATAATCATAGACAATAATATTGTCTAAATCTAGCCAAGGTAGCGGCGCAGGCATATTATTTTCTTCTAAATTTTTATATACAGAATCATTTATCAATACATGCGCTAAACTATATGGACGTATATAATCACGCGTAATGCCACCACTATTAGATAAGCTATAAGTAAAGCCCATTTGTGGATCATAAACCATGCTACCAATAGTATAGGCAGTTTCGTCTTTGCATAATATAGATTGTAATGCAATTGGTAAACCACCAACGACACGCGTATTCATAATAGTATCTAATGAAGAATTGCCCCATCCAAAACCGTCACTCTATACTCTACCTTGATAATAAGTGCCATAAGCAAGTGTAGATAGAGAAGCTAGGTTGATTGAACTCTTAGCCGTATTACCAATCGCGCGAACAGAAGTAGTGGCATTATCACTAAGATAGGATAAACCATATGTAATTTGTTCATGCGGCCAGTTGGCTAAGCGCTTACATTCACCTTGACCTAAATCCTCGGGCCAATATTTCATCCAATAAATCGTGCCTTTACCATTGGAAACTTGGCGTGTTGCACCGTCTGTAGAATCAGCGCCACTACCTAATTGTCCAATATTAATATAGGCATCAGAATTATAATTCTGCCAATTAATTGGATATACAGCAACTTCAGAAGCTACATTAGAGCCATTTAGACCATAGTAAACATACAAGGTAGGCTCATTCGCGGGATGACGTAATACAACCATATTTCTCATGCCTAGCGTTGTACTTGAGCCAATTTCTACAGACTAACTCGCCGCATTATACATATCTCCGAAACCAATACGAGGCCCAGAAATTGTATTCCCGGATTTTCCATAGAATAGACCAAAGCCATTCTTAATGCCGCTACTAATATCACTATAATAGCAACTGACAAGAGTGCTATAGTTTGTAGTAATACTTTCTGTCATTTCCTCATTGAAGCAGAAATCTATGGCTAGTGTGAATGCATCATTATCAGTACGTAACGGTTGAATTGTGGTAGCATATGGTCTAAAGTTCGCACCATCAGTACGTAATGGAGTACTAACTAACTCAGTACCTTCTACTATACTATCCGCGCCCATAGTGCATATCATGCGATTTACACCAGTTTCAATCTTATCACTGATGTTGTATGCATCTTTCATAGAGCCATCCATGGCAGATAGTACTGCTAGCTATTCAATAGAAAGATTGCTAGTATCTGCAAACAACGTATTAATGGAAATATTCTTTCCTTCAATCCAATTTGCATGAATTGCATAATAAGTATCCGCCGCGGTTGGATTAATATTGGTAGGTAATTTCTCCCAGCCATTAAAAATCTTATATGTTACATAAGCGCCATTAAAGTTAATAGAGCAAGTTTCAAAATTGGCAGCATGAATTTCCTGTACTGTAGGAGCTTCTTGGTCATATCCGCCGCCATAAGCAACTAGCCCAGGACTAGTCTTTACCAAACGTCCATCTGGCTCTTTATCTAAGTACCACTTAATCTAATATGTACGCGGTACCGCCCTAAAGTACGTAATAATACGTAAATTAGAGAAGACATAAGGAAGCCCGGTTTGAGAGATTGGCTAACTAGAGCTGCTTAAATGCCATCCTGAATATTCAATATATTCACTAGTAAAGTCATCTCGGCTACCAAAAATATAAGATTCACGTTCTGTCTAAGGCTTTGTCGGCATCTACGATAGAACACCAGTGGAATAGATATCTGGTGCTGCGCTACCTTCATCTATATAAAGTGTAGCTAGAATAGTGCCATCATCGTGTTCATATGTAACCTTATATTTATTCTGCTTATTATCTTCATTGACTTGTAGATTTAACTGCGGCCAAACTGTCATGTAATTATCACGTTCAATTTCCGACCAGTCGCCAGTAACAGTAATTGTACCACCAAGAACTAGATCATTACCAGCATCTTCTAGCTCAGTTTTAAACTCACTAAATGGTTCTAACGTTTGAATATCATCAATAGTTGCGGTTGAAAGTTTAAGTAAAGAAATCTCAGTTTCAAGACTATGCTTACTTATTATTGCAGTAGCAATATCTATCCAATCTACATCTTCTGAATAGTCACTATCATATACATATAGTTTGAATAGAGCACTATAATCTACATCACCGGCGCTATTAATAACTTTAAAGTCTGATAAGAAACGCGCACCATAGAGATTTAATGTGGTCATAGTAGAAGGAATATGTAATGTTTCAATATTAGTATAGTCAGGCAAGGAAATACCAGTTATAGCAGTTCCCTCTGCCGTAACTTCACGAATATTGTTTGCATTATCTAAGCTGATGGTACCGGCTACACTATGACAGTTCTTAAGATTCAAACGTTCAAGTAAAGGAATATTATCTGGTAATTTTAATTCTGTGAATTTAGTATTAATATAATTTGCATTATCAGTACCAATATCTAATGTTTTAATATGATTTAAAGCGCGCAAGTCAAAAGAATAAGGATACATTGGCGCTAAATTGCCAATACCAGATAGACTATTCGCGCCAGAAATATAAATACGAGTCTCCTAGTAGTTACCAGGTGTTGTACGAGGATCTTTTAAATCATATACATATGTTTGACCCGCTTTCGCGCGAATTTGCGGCTGATAGTTACCATTACCAACTTGCACATTTAAGTACATATCTTGATAAGGAATTAACTGTAAATGATAATCTGGCGTAACAGCAATACCTTCTGTTGTAGCAGGCGTAGTACAGTTAAATTCAATAGTATTACTATTATCAGTAATATCAGATAAACGATATTTACTATTGAAGTAAACACCCTAATCCCTAATCCATTGACGACGTTGATACTTCTTGCGTCCCTACATCATAGATGTTAAGAAGCGAGGATTTTGTTTTCCGACCGTGACCGAATTATCCATAGATAAGCCAGTAAATGTACGAATATATTTACGCTCAATATCTAGACGCCATACTTCTTCTGGGAAGCAGTCTTGGAATCTATCAAATTCATTGATAAGATTTTCAGCATTAAAGCATTTGCTATCTGCGCGACTCATTACATCACGGATTTCATCTGCAAAAGTTGTGCGAAGTCTGCGCCAGAAAATAGAACCAGCACCGTTAAATGCATAGCCAGACAATGCGTCACCTTCGGTACGATAATCCGTATCTTCTTTACCATATGGGAAAACAAGTGCACCATTGTTATCAATACCGGCAGCCGTGTCCATATCGTAAGCCCATAGGTCAAAGGCATACTCTGTATAATAGGTCTTTTCAGGATCGATTTCTGTATCCTCAGTGGGTTCATATACACCGTCCTTTAATTCGTCATATACATGTAATAATGCTTTTACGGGCCTACTAACAGCATGATGCGTGCCAGTTTTAGCAAAATGCCAGAATGTATTCTTTGCGCGGTTATCCATCATAGTGTAATAATGAGTGTAGGCATAGAAGAATTCCATTGCTGGCTTTACAAACCATTGCTCTGCTTCCGCTACATACTGTTCTTCTGTAGAAGTAATTAACCATTCATAGAAGGCTAACACTACTCCATGATTTAAATCGAACTAAGCATCATCATCTTGCCCAGCAGTTTTATTAATTAAATCACCGTCACGATAATCACCGCAGCAAGCATAACGGAATTCGAATGAATGGTCACCGTCAAACTCTTCTACATCTAGTGCATAATGCTTATAATTCAAATGGATAATTTTATCCGCAAATAGTTTTGTATCTGCTAAAGGATCTAAAACTTGTACATTCCATTCGCTAGAACTAATAGGATATACATATTCCATTGGGTTTGGCGCTGTATACGGAGCGAAATATGGGCTTTCCTCATCGTTCCATCCAATCAGTGAAGCCGCTGTCCAAGTAGTGCCATCATATACCTGAATTGTACCTTCATTAACAGTAATCGCGCCAGCCTCATAAGTCTTTTCAGCATCATAGGCATTATAAGGTGTTTCAATTGCGCGATGACCATTGTAAGTAAAGACACCAGATTGGAATTGACCATTATTTGTATTGTTATCGGAGTTTTCACAAGTAAATTCATTCATATCATTAGGATCATATGCACGAGTATAGTCAGTCTTTTTAGAATCGCCTATATTACCTAATGCATAGAAATGCCATTCCTTATCCTTAAACTCTGTATGTGTACTTAAATCATCAGCGGTTTCGCGCACAAACAGAACCGCAGGTACAAACTCCATACTATTCTTGACTTTAACATTATTAGTATAACCATGTTTAGCCTTTTGCGCTGCTGTCGCAGGAGAATGATAAATGCCGTCAATAAAATCGTCATAGCGCTTCTGGAAGAGCGCATTATTGACATTCTCAGAGGAAGCAACATTTACCTTTAGATTGAAATAATTGTTTGGAACGGAAGTAGCCGTTAAGCTAACTTTACAATCATCGCCTTTCCAATTATGACAAATCTCGTTTTCGTTTGCTTCGCGTGCGGGTGCCCAATGATAAATACCCGGTGAATTAGTATCTTCTACCCACTGAGATGCATCTTCACCAATTAAAACAGAAGAAACATAATCGCTACTTGGCGTATAACCGCTCATATTTTTCTTCTTTGTTGGGTAATTAACTCCATCTGTAATAAACAAGAAGTCAACATTGCGAGCGCTTTGTCCGTAGTTATCAGAAGTGGTTCCTTGACCTGAATGGAAACCGCCTTGGAAGAACCAGTTATCAGCATCGCCGCGAGACGGATAATCGTATTCAACTCCTTCTTCGCCTTTTGCATGTATACAACGTAAAGTAGAGTTCTAAACGAAATTCTTTTTACCTGTTGTAAACACAGGTGTTTCTAGCATTAATACCTTAACATTTGGTACACGTTCTGCAAACTTAACTGGATCAAGAGAAGCGGTCTGAGAAGCAGAAATAAAATATTGCTCCTGTTGACTGTCCCAATAGATGCAGTTACGATCATGACGTGCAACTTTTTCTCCAATATCACGGCCATCAGCGATAAAGTTCTATAGGATATCTTCTGTATCAAGAGATTGATTATAAATACGTAAGCGATAAATATATACATCACAATCATTAGAGCCAATACGGATAGTATTGTCATGATATAGTCCATCGCCGCCGGAGCCATATGTATAAGAATAAACCTTACTTGGTACGCCATCTTCATAAGACATAATAAAGTTATTCTTCGCTGCGGCATCATATTTATTAATGTTAATATCAAGCTCGATCTTGTCCTCTTCAGAATAAGGCATATATAAGTAACTGTTCGTTGCTAAAATCTCAGTTTCCACTTTGCCCATAGAGAGCCAGAAAGAAGATGCATCTTTCGGATTCATCTTGGTCTCATCATCTTCAGTTTCGGGATCGTCTGTAATTGTCTTAATACATTTATATATAGTATCTTTATAAATTACAACATCATTAATTTGATATGTGCCATCCGCGCTCCACTTAGGATATTCGGAAGCCGCCGCATCTTGATTAGAAGAAGCCGCTTTATCTGTCTTTAACCAGCCAGAATGCGCTCCTAACTAAATACCAACTGTCTTTTCAGTTAAACTTCCTGTATTAGAAAGCCAAATAGCATCGATATTGCGGACGGCCTTAGTTTTAAAGATAACCTTCATTTCCGCGCCACGATCAAATACAGTGGAATTGGCATTAGCGGGAGTATGTAATCCGCGTTTAAATAATGGATAGTTAAGATCTATATAAGACCCGGCTTTAATTACAAAGCACTTACCATCTTCATCTTCTTTATAACCGCCGCCGCTAATATCATTAGACCAGTTAAAGTTATCAGAAGTAGTAATGCTATAAGTTGCTACATTACTGCCGCTGCCAACTGTCCAACTGGGTAAGCGATTTGCGGAATTGTTAGTCAATGATGTAGGATCAAAATCAATAATTGCTCCCGCAACTGGAGATACGTTAATATTAAGAGGTGTAACGTCTAAATTAACTGTAATTATCTCTTCATCGACTTTGATAGTAATTTTTGAATCATTCTCATTGGCGATTACATAAGAAAAAGTTCCTGTATTTACGCCATCTAGGACTACGTGGTCATAAGGCTATTCACTGTCATTGAGATAATAATACACATCAATTGTAGAAGCACCCTTCTTATAAACTTGATATGGAATCTCAATTGTAGAATATTGCTGCGCAGTAACAGTTTGTCCATCTAAAGGAGAAGCAATTAGTACTGGTGTATCTTCATTATCAACATCATACCAAATGTATTCACGAATTAGACTTGCAGTTGTTTGAGGTACGCCGCCGATTGAAGCAGTTAAATACATTTCAATCTTATGGGTGCCATGTTCTTGCGCGGGAATCGTATAATAAGCAGTACGTCCAGAAGTTGTTGCAACTAGAGTTGTTCCTTCAGGCACTAGAGCTACTCCATCCACCTTTACAAATAACTTCTTAGTAAGCGCGCCGAAAGGTGTATATGGGAAAGAGAAAGATTCTGTGCTATCAATTAACTGAGTTAATGGAGCGTCAGATTCCAAGCGTAAGTCAACTAAGTTTACAACCCAGTCTTTACCCTGCGGTTCACCATTCGTGGTAACAGTTAATTCAAAACTTGTATTACCGGCCTTACAATATTTAGTAACATCAAATTGATAATAACCATTAGTACCCTCTTTAAAGCCATCAACTGTTTCACCAAATGCACCGCTAGGAATTGTTCCAGTTTCAATAACTGTATTGCCACTCTTTAAAACAAATGTACCAGCGCTACTTTCTTCTGGTTCAACTTGATTTTGTTCGTTTACATTGGTTGTCCAATAGGAATAGAATACTTGTAGAAGAATGGTACTACCAACAATTTTTTGTATTTGCTGGTCGCCAATACGTGTTAAACGTTTTCTTACGCCACCTGCCGCGGCACCACCGCCACCTTTAGGCAATGCAACACGATTGAAATAGGCTTTTTCTTCTGTATCAGTATTGTTTGTATCAGCATAATCATACTGATATAGATTTAAATAAGTAACAGCATTATCGCCTTCGCCTTCTTCTGATAAACCGATATTATAACGCTTAATTTTATTTAAATCAACAATTTGTCCTATTTCAATTTCTCGTAGACCTTCTCCGCTAGTATTAGGAACATAACGATAATGATGGATACCGTCTTCCCGAGCGACATAATAATCTGTATTTACTGCTACATCTTCGTCCGTAAGAGCATCATAGTCAGCAGCAGTCATATCAAAGCCAGAGCTATTGCCGCCATCCGATCCGCCACCACTAATTAGTGCCCACTCGAATGTGTCGGGAGAAGAACCAGTTTGAATATATTTCCAATAATAGTACTTATCTTCTTTTTGTAAGAGATAATCTACATCTGTAGAAAGGGTTATTGGAATAGTTTTGGTACTATCGGTGTAAATAGTTGGCGCGCCAGTAGCCGCATCATATGTAATTCTATCAGCCTCTATTACAGTCGTAGCAGACTTTGGTTGAGACTCTAATGTACTTACTCTGCCCGCTAAGTCACTTACAGATTGCTGAGTTGCTGTAGTATTTTCAAGCACTGTTACTCGTTCAGTTAAGCCACCAGCGTCATTATCACCAGCCGCATGAGAAATAGCTGCCTCAATACTATCAAAGCGTGCATCAAGTGTATCTTCATTTGTACGATGCGCACTTGCAATTTCCCCTTCAATCGTATCAACACGTGTACTTGTCTCAACTAAGCGCCCATTTTCATCACGCGCCATAGCTAGTTCGCGCGCAAAGCTTTGAATATCGGCTTCTAAATCATCAATTTTAGTATTGGTATTCTTAATTACGTCTTGGTCATCTAGCATTGCTAGTTCAGTCGCAATTGCATGTAAGTCTGCCGCGACTGCTGCTGCATTAGATTCAATAGTAGTTAAGCGGCTATTCAAGTTCTATGCATTCTCGGTATGCGTTGCAGCAACTTCGCTTTGAAGTGCAGCGATATCCGCTTCGGCGTCGAGGAACCGCTTATTCAGAGAATCAACTATTACTTCTTCAGTCTCTGGGTCAGTGCCTAAATCACGATGTGCCGTATTGATTTCTGTTTCTATGTCATCGAAACGTGCATCTAGAGTATCTGAGCCGTCCCGATGCGCTGCGTCAATTTCACTAATATGAGCATTATCAGCATAAGCTTTAGCATTAGCTTCCGCAGTTGATGCGGCAGAAGTAATTGCGGCTGCAACAGTATTAGTAGCATCATATGTGCCACCAATCATATCGCGTAAAGCTTTACCCATATTGGCACTTAGTGGCTTATTAGTATCAGTATGAATTAAGTCATTAACAATATCAGTAGTATTAACCTTGTTATCATTCAAACTACCTACATTACCTAGTAACGTATTAATTTGTGCATCTAGCGCAGCAAAACGTTTTGCTAATGTATCAGGAGCTTCACCTTCTGCAACAGCGCGACGAGCCTCATCTACTTCAGCCTATAACTGAGTTAATTGAGCCATACGTGCGGCGAGAGTTGAGTTTTCTCCTGCGGCGGATTCAATTGTTAAAATCGCGGCCTTAGCACTATCTATATTTAAATCTATATTTCTTAGATGTAAATATAAAGAATCATACTATACATTAGCTACGCTATCTGTACGGGCACTACGTACTTCTAGTTTAGTTAAGTCTGTAGTATCAGTCAAGCCAGTAATTGCATTATAAACAGTATTAACGCTGGAAAAAGCATCCTCTGTTTCACCAGTTTCTGGATTATTTTTCGAGCCAAGCATACTCTTAATCGCCGCAGTATTTTGTTCATCTGTATCAAAGCGATTTTTTAATGAGCTATACTTGTCTTCCATAGCTGTAATAATTTCCGTCTTTGCCCATGCGCCTTGGCCGGCTCCTTGATCTACGAGAGCTTGTACCTAAACTGTAGTAGGACGTTCTGCTAACTACTCTGGTAAGTCTTTCACCGAAAGTAAGACATCTCTATTAGTTTTTACGCCTTCTTCTAGATTATCCATACGTTCAGCTGTAATTGGCATTTCCGCGGCCCACTACGTTTTAGTATATGCGTCTAAATTAAAAGCCATTCATTTTACCTCCTTTTTCTCAAAATTAAAATAGCGCCATCATTTGATGGCGCCGAAACATTTTTCCTCATAATAGAGAGGGTAAAGTAAAAATGATATTTAGGTTTTTGTTGCGAGGGTTAAAATTATTTTAGGTGTTCAGTAGCATACCCGTCCTCGGTAGTGTAAGAAATCTTGGTAATGCCATACTCGCGCAGCATTGCAAGACACGACGGGCACGGGCGCGACGGCGCAAGAGAACCATCGGCATATTCACGATAAAGATAGATATGTACCTTATTCCACTGTATTGAATCGCCAAACTTCCACCGCAAACGTTGCAGAAGCGCGGTTTCTGCGTGTACCTTTGGAAGAGTGTTGCTGCCGCGATAGCGATACACATTATAGCGCGCTTGTAGCGGTGAAGTTTTATCGGAATTGCTGGCACTTGCAACAATGGAGCCTTTATAAACTGCCACAGCGCCAATTGAAGGAGAGAAGTGGTGAGAACCGTGATATGTAGATTCTTTTGCGGCCTCGCGCGCAAACTTAAAATAACGTTCGTTCATTCATCTGTCTCCAATCTGTCAGCATGTACTTCGTATAGAACGCCTTCAGTGTGAATACGTTGGATGTAGCCTTCACAAATAGCGTCCAATATTAGTTTTATATAATGAGTATCAGTTACTGTATGTTTTGTTTCTATATATTTGTTAAGTTTTTCCAATGCACTCATAATTTTCTCCTTTCATAAGTATATTATATCATAGATTTGAGATAAGTCAAATACTTATAGTTAGAGGTGGTATATATGAAAGTTAAGATTACAACTAACACAAATATGGAGTATTATAAGTGCGCGAAAAATACTATTATAGATGTTGACCTTGAAGACTACGTAACTTGCGTTGTCGCTTCAGAAGTAGGTAATGCGCCGCTTGAAGCCTGTAAAGCTTAGGCCGTCGCGGCAAGAAGCTTTGCAATTGCAAGAGGGGTACTTTCGGGAAAAGTAATATCTGATAGTAGCGCGACCGCGCAAGCCTATAGAGCAAATAGAATTGGATATGCTACTTGCGCGAAAGCCGCATGGGAAACTAAAGGATAGGTACTTACCTATAATGATAATGTTATAAGCGCTAATTATTGCGAAGCAAATGGCGGGCGTACTTATTCTAGTGAGGAAGTATGGGGCACTAAAAAACCATACCTAATCGCGCAGCTAGACCCATGGGACTCTAGCGCGAAAAGCGGTCATGGAGTAGGGATGAGTTAGAAAGGCGCTGTCGCCGCAGCACGGGCCGGAAAAACATACAAAGAAATACTAGGATTTTATTATCCGGGCGCAAAAGTATCCTTGAGCCGTCCCGCAATACTGCATATAATACGTGGCCTGATACAAAAAATAATGGCGAGACTTTGAGTCTCGCCCTTTATTTTTTTATTCTTCTTCTTCATCGTCACTTTTCGGAATTAGCGTCGCCAGTTTGTCTTCAACACGCTTCGTATTATCAGCAAGCTTTATCCCGAAATTATTAAAATGTTCTACCATATCGCCAAGCCGCCCATCAATTAGCTGAACGAAGTAGTTTGCGCGCCTAAAGAAACTCTTATAACACTTGTCCTTCGCGCGCGAATAAGCCAGCAATTTTCCTGCCTCTTCATTCCACGGGTCTTCAGCCGCGCACACAGCCTTACCCATAAAAGAGTTAGGCATTAGAAGTGACTGAAATACTGAACGACTATAGCCGAAATCTGCTAGGCTTATGTCATTAAAATTAAAGTTTTCCTCAATGTAATCTACTACCATTGTTTTTGTATTAGGAATAACGCAAACAACCGTGCGCGCATCCTCATCTACATAAAAGCGACAATTTGACATCTTAATACCCTTCATTTTTTTATCTCCTTTTTTCTTTTATTATACTATAATTTTTATTGGTTGTCAAGTCTTTCCTATAGCTCATAAATTTGATTTTGTAAATTATTTAATAGACCGTGTAATAGAGCATTCTCATCTTTAAGAAACGCTATATCGGACTTGTATTGACCAATCATATCATCATGATAAGCTACCGTGTTATTCATTTCCTTACGCATCTCATTTAGAAAATCAATATCTTCCTCTAAGTCATCCAAATGCTTATCGGTAGAGCTACAATATTCTTTTAATTTATCTTCTATCAATTGTTCCCATGGGTTACAATTAGTAGTGGCAATGACCGTTGGATTAACTGTAAGGGCAGACGTATCTATTGTAAGAAAGGACTTGTTTACTGGTGTTCCTAGTGTTGCTAATATATCCTGTACACTTTGACAACATATTCTATTATCTTCCATTTCAATTGCGCCTCCTTATATTAAAAGAACCTGTGTCGTTCTGCTTGTACTGTATCACCAGCCTTTACATTAACATTCGGTGACTCGAATGTTGACATTTCTATTTCAATACTGGCGCCTCTTATAGTAAGTATTTGCTCATATGAGTTGCCATCTGAATTAGAGTCTAGTCCTGTTATTTCTAAGTCCCATGTTCCATCTTTATTACGGGTTCCAAAAATTTCATCACCATTAAACATTATATTTTTCACCATCCAATATTATTACTCCTGAATAATTTTAAGTTGTGTTCGCATAGTAACGGTATTAGTAGATAAATCTCTATCCATATGTACCTTAATCAAATCCTCATTGATAATGAAATCAACAAGTTGTTGCGCCAAATCTTGACGTATATAGTTCTCTAGGTCTTGAGGGTCCATTTTTCGCCACTGCCAATCACTTAGAATTGTAGCGGCCTTAAGAACTGTTGTATTCATAATCTACTCCTTTCTATATACATATTATAGTATAAATTTAGACAAAAGTCAAATAAAAAAAGAGGCGGCATTTCTGCCGCCATATATTATTCTTTTGTCCAAGATTCTGACTTATGTATAATGCCGCTGCCGCCAGTAATTTTACTAGCAACGAATGTTACATTTGGAAATTTAGTATTGCCATAACCAAACTCAAGTTGAGTATGATAAGAGCGGCAAGCCGCACTATATACAGGTTGTACTTCAATTCCTTTTGTATAAGTGTCTCCATCATGACGAATAGAGTGAACAAAGAAATCAGATATATTTCCTTTAGACCAAGTTTCATTGTATTTCCCAACTACTTCGTCTTTCTCATTTGTTACCATACATGATACAAAAGTCATATTAGGATAACTTGGGTTATTGTATGCCATTTTCATTTGTGCATGAAAGGACTAGATTGCGGAGTCGAGAGTATCATGTACTTCGATTCCTGTATTATAAGTGCCTCCATCTTTACGAATACGATGGAGAAAGAATTTGTTTTCCATGGTAATATTCCTCCTTGATAGAATTTTACTTCATATAATATGTATCAAAAGCCAAGATAAACTTCATCATTTTATCCAAGACCACGAATTTTTTTCACAAAATTATAAGCATCAGCATATGTATCATAAAGAAAGAACTACTCGTTAATATTCTCGGGCTCTTCTATACGGATCGGCCGCCGCAACTACTCGTCCTCATACTAAAACTCCTTAATTGCCCACCACTAATCATTATGCGAAAAGACAAGACGGGAAGCCGCCTTGTCTATTGGGTCGTATTTATTATAAATGTCAATAATAAACTTCGTCATTTGATTTCAAAGTGCTGGTAGATAGTATTTTCAGGCACATATAGCACTATTTGGACTACGTTGCCCGGCACGTTTAGAAGATAATCATACCAGTGTATGAAGCCAGTACATCTCATAACAGAAAGATGTGGCGGCACTTCATTGCTTTCGCGCACATAAACACGGCTTGCGCGCACCTTGTTCATCTGGTAGCCCGCATCGGTTTCTGCCATATAGTAATAGTAGATGTCATTATCTACGCGCCCGGTGCCTAGGAAAAATGCGCCGTCTGCGGCGGCATCAGTGCGCAATGAGATTATGGGAGTATCGGTTGTACTATACTCACACTTGTCAATAGGAATAGCTTCGCTCCAAAGCGCAGATATGAGGAGGAATATTCCGGCCCATAGAGCTACAAGGCAACCTTTTCCAACATACGAGCCGTCCCGTTTCACAACAGCAGTGATAATACCTACAATAAGGGCTGCCGCGGCAACAGCAATACTAACTATCATACTTTACCTCCCAAGATTTTTAACAACATAGTCAACGATTTCCTTAATCTGGGCTATAGTCCAGTTAACGTTATCGTGTGTTAGGGTTCGCGCGACTAGTATTTCAACACTAGTTTCCTTATTTGGAAGGAAAATAGCGGCAATAATTGAAATAAAGGTTACAATGCCCAGACCTATCGTTGCGCGTCTGCTAATGCGCGCGTATTCCTTATAGCGCTCGCACTCATACTCTATCCATTCAGTATAGTTATAAATCCATATAAAGGCGCATACAACAGTACCTACGCCGCTAAAGCACGCAAGTATAGTAGTAAAATCTTTTAGGCTATTAAATACATTAAACCAATAGAAAGTAGAAGGATTGATAATATAATCAGTCATTATTATTTCTCCTTATGATATACAATATCGTTGATGTAATTTGGATGCTCATGAAAAATTGGAATATTCTCATGCAGTTCCCATTTCATACGAGAAACATTTCCATCCACTAGAGTTGGTTCTCGTTTCGCGCAAACACCACGTTTGAGACCCAATGGATAGTTATTCCAATTAATACCTGCCTGTGTAAAAAGCATATTTTGAATATCGTTACAAGATTTGTGGTCGAGTTCTTTATTAGAAAAATAAGCTTGGCCTACAGACTGGATAGAATTGCGCGTACAATCCTGCTGCCTATATTCAAAAGCGTTAAGAACTTCCTCGCGCGGCACGATGAAAGCGCGCGAATCGAAGAGAGCAAGGCGCTCATGTTCATAGGCGCGATTCAGACCTTGAGAAGCATGACCTTCATACACCACTTTCGCTACTTCGTTATTGAAGAAGTTAGTAGCCATCGCGGCGGAAACGCTTACAATTTTCTGTAGATTTTTCCCAAACCAAGCATCGGTTTCAATGGTATCGTCATCAGTGATGAGGATAGTGATTTCATCCGACTGCGTATAAGCAAGCTTGGCGCCCATAATATTTTCGCATAGGCGCAGCATCATGTTGCGCATACAGGTAAGAAAGCTTATGTCGAATGGGCGATCGAATCCTTTGGTGAAGCTATGAAAATGTACTCCGTCCAGTCGAACAATGAGGGGTTCGCGCCGAGTAAGGTATCTCCGCTCGATATTTTCATAGGCTTTCATACGGTCGCCTAGTGAGGTTTTATCCATTATAATATACTCCTTTACTTAGTAGATAAATAAATCAAGATAATCCGGCTCTAGCGACAAATCCGTTCTTAGAATGTCCTCTGCAAGAGTCAAATCTCCATTATAGAACGCAGTTTCCATCTCTGCGGCCGCAAAGTGAATTGCGGCAAGCTCTTCCTCATAAGTGATACCGTCCCGCGCAGCAAGCATCTGCGCGAGTTCTTCAAGAGTGCGTGGCATATTCATTCCCAAGCATACTCCTCTCTTTTTATTGTATAGGATGACATAATTTCATCCGTGCGCGTAGCCTCAATATCATTGAGAGTTACGTTTGATATAGTGCGACCATAGTTCTTACCCAAGCTAGTGCATACTGCGTCGAAAGTAATCTCATCATCGTCTACGAATGTAATAATCCACTCGCGGTCGTTCGGCTCTCGAATTACATCACCTGCGTGTACGCGTAGTGCGAGAAGTTCAGTACGCTTTTCCATCTTATCGAAGATAAACGCAGGCGGCGTATTACAAATTGTATTGAAGTTGGCAGTTCCAAATAGAAAGTCGCGGTCTGCTTTGCGCATATCATAGATTTCGCGCAGAGCCTTGAAGGCACGCTCTGCGCCTTCCTCTTGTGCGTTTTGAATCCTAATTTCATCAATCGTAAGTTGCTGTTGTCCTGATGCCATTTAAACTCATCTCCTTTATGTAAATAGTATAGCATAATTTTGAGAGTATGTCAAGTATTTAGAAGTGTGATTGTGTAACCATACTTATCGTTGCCTTCAACCTTAAAGCCATTGCCATCCAAGAAATCTACCGTTTCAATATATGATTTAATATATATACCTTTATGCATTTCTGGATTTATAATCATACTAGCAAGTCCTAGTAAAAAGTCTTCTGCTATGTCAGAAAATGCTTCATCAAAGCCAAAAGTATCGGGAATATGTAATTTAAGCATAGTTAAACATTCTGATTTCCAATTTGTTAAACTCATTGCTGTTCCTCTTCGTATAAGTATGTAAGACTATACCAACCATCTTTGTATTTTTTTACAGAAAAACCATTGCCATCAAGGAAATCGACATATTCTTCATAATTTGGAATAGACATAGAGGCATGTTTTTCTATCATATAAAAAAGACTAGAAAGTACTTCCGTGCTTACGCGCGCGAAAGCTTGTTCGAAACCTACGGTGGTAAGGCAATGGCGCTTAAGGTATTTAAGTAACATTGGACGATCTAAGTAACCTACCATTGGAATATCTCCTTATGCAAGTGTAATAGCATATCCATCAGCGTTGTTTCCTTCTACTTTAAACCCATTGCCATCGAGGAAGTCAAGCTGCTCAGTATAGATAAATCTATGTGTTGGTTTATTATTATCAATACAGTTCATTAAGTCGCGGATAACGAGCATAGAAGATTGCGCGAAAGCATATTCAAAGCCAAATTGATGAGGACAGTGCTGACGTATTATATCAAGTGCTATATCGCGCGTATAGTATTTCATTTACAATCCTCCTCGCGCGCGAATACCTCTGTGCACTCGGGAAGGTTGGTAAATCTAACGCCGCAGAACCAACAAAACTTAGGCGCCGCCGCAAAGTGAATAAGGCATTCGGGACATTCGTAATGGTCTGGTTTCTTGAGTAGGTTAGTCTTGATGTTAGTGGGTTCGGTTAGATGGGTTAGCATTTTAAAGCCTCCTTATTATAAATACGTCCTTTTTCTAGTGCCTGAGAAATCATATTTCTGGAAAAATCATCTTTGATTTGGTCGCAGTAAAAGCGCTGTTCTTCTTTGGAAGCGGTTGAAAGCAGAACCGTTAGAATCTGTATCGCGGCAAGAGCTAATAGTTCTTCTTCTGGAGTATTGATGGGGATAGTATTTTTTGGAAGAAACCAAATACATACTTCACCATTCTCGCGCCATTGATTTACCTTATCTTGTATGATAGTTTCATATGCTTCGATATAATTATCTGGTTTGGTGCTATTGATATATTTGTCTATTAGATATTGTGCAATGCATTGACCTTTCGCGGTCATGCCATATCTTTTTTTAACAATATGGCGCCGATAAATAAGTTCGTGTAGGATTGATTTTATTGTGTGTAATAGTTTCATTTTATACTCCTCTGCGGCAGAATGTCGCATTATATTGTTAAATTAAGTTACATTATCTTTTAAATAGTGAGCCATGCAGATAGCTTTTATAATAGCTTCTTCAATGTCATCTGATTTAGTTTCCCTTTGATATTCGAGAAGTTTATCAAATACGTATTGGTTAACTTCAATTGTTATTTTTTCGTTCATTTTTATTTCCTTCCGCGGCAGAGTGCCACGTCAGTGGCACGCGTGCCGCCATATATTTTTTATTTATATCTTTCTTATATATTTATATATATTTTTTACTGTAGTCAAAATGAATGTCCTATGTAGTCAAAATGACTTTCTATGTAGTCATTTTGAATGCTTTCTATGTAGTCAAAATGACAGCAATGATGATTTTATGTAGTCATTTTGAATGCTATCATTTTGACTACATTCGCGGGCCGTTTGGATGAAAGGTATAAAGATTTTTCTTTCCAACTTCTTGAACTATATAACCCAATTGTTCTAATCGTTTGAAAGCTCTTTGTCCAGTACTCTCACTCAGTCCAAAATCCTTTGTAAGCGTTGCTGGAGAATACCATACGTATCCATTATTTGCCCATTTATAACAGTATAACCATACTTTCAATTCGTTTCCGCTAAGTTCTCTAAATATAGGATATAATTTATCCCAAGATAAAGAATGTAAAAAGTCTGTTTCTCCGGGTTGGTTGTGAAAATAACTTGCTTCCGCCGCAGAGATTTCTAATCGCTTTTGATTATCAAAGTTCATTGAGTTTCACCCCGTGTTTTGTGTTATTTTATTATTGTGCTGTTAGTTCCTCTACCGCCTTCCGTAATTCTACTGTTTCTTCAAAGTAATAAACATTTAGATTAGGATAGCGGCGATTTGGCGCGATTTTTACTACCACGAAACCACGCCGTTCTAACTTACGAGTCAGTTTTCTAGAAAAAACTGGGTATAGTGTCATTTAGTGTCACTCCTTTACAATTGCTTCAATCGTCTGTAGAATATGTGTCAAGCCATCTCTTATTGCCATAGTCTTACTACCATTTGGAAGTCCTTGTCCCGATATATATTTTATTATTGCCGCTGGCGAACAATGACATTCGCGCGCAAGCAGCGGAATAGAAAATCCAAAATCGCGTAAACGTTTTAGCGCCTCGACTTCGTGCATTTTATCACCTCCATATGATTAGTAGTAAGATTATAATTCAACTTAGATATTTTCTTCGATTTTTTTATTTTGTTTTTACTATAAAAAATATATAAAAAACTATATAAAAAGGGTAGACCTTCCCTGTCTACCCATATTATACCACAAAATTATTCAATTGTCAAATCATAGCACTTCCGTAAGAATCCTAAACCGCGCGAACATATTCCCCTCAATAGTAACTTCAACGGGCTTGTTCTTCAATTCACTAACGTAATCTACTTTCGCATCCTTCATAATACTAGCAATTTCATCTACCAATTCCGTAATAGCCTTTTCGCGCTCGTCAGGCGTATCCCACCTGCACTCATCTGATATATTAACAGTATACCTGCTACCAGTGCCAACACCAGTACCATCACTAAGACTAAAAGTTAGTTGTAGTCCAAATAGAAAGGGGTAATCGCGCACAAAGCCAAACCGTACACTATCTATCTTTCCCAAAACCTTTCCGTTCATTTCGTTACCTCAAATCCGCAATACTCTCAACAAAGCAATTGTAGTAAATATAGCGCTTTCCATCAAAATCAAACTTAACATAGCCGCCATCGTTCTGCTCAATATCAATGCGGCCTTCGTACTGCGCCAACACTCTTCCATCTGCCGTATAAATAGTTACGGTGCGTTCAAGTCCATTAGAAAGGTTCGCGCGCTGATCCGTCAATGCGCGACTTCCCGCCGCAGTACTTCCATAGTACCAGAATCCTGCGCCAAATATTAGCACTACTAGTATAATACCCACCATAATCGAAAGTGCTTTCTTTTCCGTAAGCGCCCATATTGCTCCTGCGCCAACTACTGCAACTATACTTAGCAAAATACATATAACCCAACCGCCAATCGTCATTCTATGTCCTCCTATTATTTTACTTCTCCCTAAAGCTGCCGCAATGCCGCTCTAAACTCCTCAGATACTGAAGTATCAGTATCTTCATCCTCAATAGGCAGGCTCGGCCGCCCAGTAAGCATTTCCTCATAGTTAGTAAAAACGCTATCACAAAATATACAGGTTTCGCGCAAGCAAGGTTGTCTCACCCTACATTCGCTGCAATACCATACGCCATCGTCTCTTAACTTCAACTTCGCAATCATCATACCTACTTACCTCCTTTTCTACCTTTATTATACTCCAATTTTTATCCAATGTCAAATAAAAGTACCCTATCTTTCGATAGGGTACCAAGGAGGTAGATAAATGTTTGCCCCCAGATTCAGGTTAATCCCAGAGCCAGCCTCTTGCGGCTAAGGCTCCGAGTTCTGTATATACAAAGCGCGTAAGCGCTTCTTTCCACGTATCCGCGTTCGTTCCCATTAGCGCAATGCGGGCTCGCGCGAATAGCCTTTCCACCTGTGCATACTCACTATGCAATTCTTCCACCAATGCAGGAACAGACTCGTCCTCCGAATGCGCATACTCCCATAACTTAGCGAACTCGCGCAGATACTCCCTATATGTTTCCATATTGGGACACTCCTCCGACTCCGGATAGCCGCACGCTCGGTCTGCAAGCTCTCTCAACATTGAAGGCACCAATTCGCAAAGGTACATATCCATATTCCATAGATCAACCCACGCCCATCCGTATCTCATTCGGTGCCATGCATTCTTCGCGCCAATCCATAGTTCCTTCACAAAGCAAAGCGGGTGGGTTAGGTAATAGGATTTTCTATAACTAAAAACACATAGACTAATAGGCTTTGTATTCATAATGAAATTACTCCTCTTTAACTGTTCTATAGATTTCAAGCGCCAACTCCTCCAATCCTTTCCTGACCTACGCTTGCTTCTCCTCACTAATGCCGCTTCCGGTCTTCATAAACTAATTAAGTTGCGGCTGTGTGATGCCGCAATAAACAGCCAACGTGCGCTATGGGATATTAGGGCCATCGTTAGCATTCAAATCTAACAAGATACTCTATAAAGACATACTATCACCTCGATAGATTTGTACCTAAATGGCACTAAGTTTTGGGTTTTCGCTACGTACATCTCGGTACGAAATAAAAGAGAAGAAAAAGAAATGAAATTGCGAAATTTTCTGGTACAGTGGGAGGGGCGGAATACTAAAAATTTAGGGGTGTCAGGGAATTTTCACGAGGGAAGGGGTCGTTTAGATGAGTGTGCGCCAAATTTTCGTAATTGTCAAATATTTTTCTTATTTTCTCTTTTTCTTTTTTATTATATCATATAAATTGAGAAAAGTCAAGTATTTGACAAAATTTTTTGTAGTAAAAAAAAGTGGTGGTATTTTTCCCCCCTTATATAAATATACCCTTTTCGGGTAGTAAAAAAATACCACCGAAAATGTACCACAAAAATAATTTTTTAGGAGAAAATATGATAGTTCTTTACTAGCTTAGTTACATATATAATAGCAGGATTAGTCAGCTGCAACAATTTGACTACCACTTAAATTTATGATATAATAAAATAGAGGTGAGAAGTATTGTCAACTTATTTATCATAGATAATTACGGATGATGATTTATCCAAGATTAGTCCTGGCGCATTTAATATAATAAAGGCGCCAATAGGTTCCGGGAAAACTACTTTTATGTTTGATGAACGTATATTAGCCTTCGCGCGAGAACGAAAGCATGTTTTGTACTTAATTTAGAATAAGCCTACCCGTCAAATGATAGCAGAATTACATCCTGATAAGGCAAAAGTTTTTGCCGATAATAATTACAATGGTTGGTTTGACCATCGCCGCAAAGGTATTTGGACTACCGAAGAGGATGAGAATTATGTACATGTTATGTGTTACTAGACTTTCGCCGCCTTGCTGCGTAATGAGGGGACGGAGTGGTTAGAGGATATTGACCTGATAGTCTGGGATGAGTTTGATGATATCAAGTAGTTTTATAATTCTGAAATTGAGAAACTGCGTAAAATGCTACCAGATTTCTCACCAGAACTACTGGCGGATATTTTAAGGAAAGGCAATCCCAAGTCTGTGGTAAATTTTATATACCAAATTAAAACTATAATTCTAGACCCGGGGTAGATTACGTTAATTGCGGTTTCCGCTACTCCAGAATGTGCAGCTTTACTTTTTGAATCTTATATTAACTATATAATTTCGGGAGAGATTGAGGCTCGTTATGTGGCAAAACACACTGAGTGGATTCAAAATGTAATTGCAGCTGCAAAGGACGGAATGTTTCAGCATGATGGCCGTAAGTACTGGTGCTATACTAAGTTTGTGCATGATGCACTCGCACTTGAAGCTGTTTTGCGGCCATGGGGTTTTCATCCTATAGTACTATGGTCAGAGAATAACTAGACTTATGCGGATCTGTATACATCAGAAAAGAAAGAAGTAGAGAAAGAAATTGTTAAAAATGGTCTAGTACCTGCGAAGTATGATTTCGTTATCACTACTGGCGTGCTTGGCCGCAGCGTCAATGTATTTGATTAGACCTATTAGGACTGGATTTGTAACTCTGATGATTATGAAGATGTTCACCAGTTTTTGCGCGCGAGGTTTTCACCAGAGCGTCAGTACTTATTAGAAAGTGCACGCGGCCTAGTGTCTTTTGTGTAGCATGGATTTCCAGCTATTTATAGTGAATGGCATACAATTGATGAGATGAAAGGGCTGCTAGATAAGTATCCATTATATACAACTGATGTAACACCTAAACGTATTAAAACCTTAGCTGCTTTAACCGCAGCTTATCCTGATAGAATAGAAAAGCGCCGCTATGGTGCGGCGCATCGTATACAATATAGAATTACAGGAGATGATAAGAATGATGTATAAGCGCATATTAACTACAACCTATAAGAACTAGACTATACAATAGGTAGAAGAAAATATCTTGGCTTTGTTTAATAATTTGACAGCAAATAATTTTCCAGTAATTGGATTTATTTATGAACCGCATTGCGGTTTATGGATGATCTCTGGAGCCAATGAAATAGATATGCTGCATAAGCAAATGCCATCTGCAGCTTGTCAAGTATTTGACTTTGATAAATATGTATCCAATTTAAAAGAGACAGATATTTTCTGGATGGTTGACTTAACAGATTCTAAAGTGAGCCTGAAAAGGTGGTATAAAAATCGTAGTGAATTTTGAAAAAATATTAGGGGTAGGCATTGCGCCTACCCCTTTTATTTTTATTCATATGTCGCCACTACCCTCATATCCTTAATCTCCAGCTTGCTTGCGTTATAAACCTCAAGCAAATCAATGTACCGATACATTGTAATATCGAACAGGTCAGGCCGCCCCGTGGCCTGCGCAGCCTCGTAGGCTTCCATCCAGCTCGCATACAGCTGGTCATCATATACCAGCTCACACTCGTTACATACAGGGTTTACATAGTCCAGCGCGTAATACTCCATCTTTCCAGCTCCTCTCTTTCTTTCTGTAAAAATTATACCGTAATTTTGGAAAAAAGTCAAATATGTATACTGTATACAGCCGGCGTATTAAAAAAAGGACTGCTCGCGCAGTCCCGAGAAAATGAATTAAGCCTTAGTGTAATAGGACTTCTTGTCGCCGTCCTTAGTGGAAACGGTCAGCACACCAGCCTTTACAAGACGCTTAGCGGCGGAACCGATCTGCATAACCAGCACATTCGCAGGCAGCTGGCCAGCCAGCGCATTGAAAATGTCAGTCGCAGTATACTCGGTGAAAGCAGGCAGCGCAGTGATCTTGGCATCCAGCTCATCGCGCTTGGCCTGAGCTTCGGGGTTCGGGCCCTTTACAACCTTGGGCTTTGCGGCACGCTCAGCGGCACGGAGAGCACCTTCAGCTTCCCAAGCCTTGTACTCGGCTACGGCAGCATCGTAATTAAAAGCATTGTGGTTCTTGGTGTCCTTGGACAGCGCAGTCTGCACTGCAATCTTGACGCATCCTTCATCAGTCGGGATAACGATAAAGTTGGTCTTGTTCTGACGAGCCATGGTGGCGCCTTCGATACTCATGATTACATTCTTTACTTCGTTGATATTCATTCTTTACTCCTTTTTCTCTGGTTTAGTTACGGCAGACCAGCCTGCACAATTTTTTATTCTTGTTCCCTTGGAACACTTATATTATAGCAGAAAATTTTGAAAAAGTCAAGTATTAGGCGAGGTCATATCGTTCCAAAATTTTGATTACCTGAGTTTCATCTTTCGCGGCGAAAGTCATAGGCACCGCCAGCGTTTCGTTGTGGCATTTGATGTTACCGATAGAGCAGCCAATGCGCTCATAGATGTAATTGATGAGGTAGCGGCCGATCTGATTGCGTGGGAAGTAATACGTTCTCGTGACCATAATTACCAGCTCCTTTTCTCTTTTTCTATAATAATTATACACGAAATTTGCGCGAAAGTCAAATGTTTGATTTTATTTTCTCTGGCGGAGCCTCGAGATTACACGACAACGAATTTCCAGCTTGCGGCGGGTCGCGCTATTCCCTGCAGCTCACCGAACATTGCAGCTCACCGCGGGCCAAAAATCGGTGGATTTAATTTTGCGAGGTTCCAGCTCGTATGAGGTTTCCAGCTTGCAGCTTGTGGCGTATAATCTCGGGGCGTCGACGGAAGTTCCAGCTTTTCCAGCTTATTTGTATACTGTATACAGGGCCGGCGTGCTTCCTTATGTGCGGCGGGGCCTTATGGGTAAAGGCTCAGACCAGAAATCGGTGCCGTAACACTTTTGTAACAGAATTGTAACAGAAATGTAACAATTTCGGTACTTGACAACTTGACATAGATGTGATAATATGGTAGTGGTGGGAGAGGTGCTTTTGCGCCGGCTGAGATTTTAGCCGGCGGGAAGCCCATTAGAGGGCTTCCCAAACTTCGTCTGTGATATATTTGATATATGCCTTACCGAACTCCTGTACAAGATAATCGCGGCATTCATCTGTTAACTGAGAACCATAAGTAAGGTAGTCCAGTCCTTTGGCTTCAAGGCAAGCCATAACTGCATTATCTCTACTCAACTCATCTAAAGAGAAGTTATATTGATGACTATAGATTTCCACGGCATTTTCAAAATCGTACTTGTCAAATTCAAATTCAATAGTGATTTTCATTATTTTACTTCCTTTCTGGTTTGCGATGTTTTCCTTCATCTTTCATGTGTATTATAGCATATAATATGTTACAAGTCAACTGTTATTTTATTACATTTTCATTACGGGCCGGCTTGTACCTAGCCGGCGAAACTTTCTCACGGTAAAGTGAAAAAGTCCGCATCTTATTAATAAATATCATCAATTGTAGGTACGCTTTCCCAAGTTTTTATAATCTTATATCTAAATCCATATTCAGTTCCTCTATTCGACCATCCAACTTCAACTTCTTCAGATTGATTGGTATCAATCAACACAATATCCAACCGATCATTATAATATCCGTTCTGTTCGTTGTAACAAGGCACAAAAAATTTATGATCCTGCCCGCAGATACGAATACCAGTACGAGTTTTGCGATTACTGCGCTCTTCAATAGTAAGATCGGAAAAGTCTACATTCTTAATTCCTGTTTCATCCTTGAGATAATCCCAATCGGCATATACATGTTCGCAACAGTCCTGCATATGAGAATGGGTAAGAATAAGTCCATCATCAAAGAGAATACCGCCTTCAACATCAATAGGACACTTATTCAGAATAGCTTCGGTTCCATTCAAAAACTTCTTAATCTTTCTCATCTTTTGTTCCCCTTCCTTTCGGCTGATAATTATATTATACTCACATATCAGAAAAAGTCAATAGGTAAAATGTTACAATTTTGTTAAATCGTGCCGGCACAGTTAGCGCTTGCTAACTGTATATACCTCATAGCGCCAATAGACTACACTATCGGGTGTGTATTTCACAAGATACAATGCGCCATTGCACCATATAGTTTTTCCTACTTCATGAATGGCGCAAAGGATGGCATAATCTGGGAGGGAAGAAAAATACTCATCGGGATAATACATACGCTCACCAGTAGGCGAGACAATAGCGACGCGCTTGATTTTATTACGTCCCATATTTATTCCTCCTCGCAAAGATATGACCAAAAGATAAAGCCTGGGTTTTCGGATTCCAACTGATAACAAAGTTCTGCGGCGCGCTCTTCTGAATCGACAATCAAATAAGGACTCGCGCAATCGGTGTCTTCAAGTTCCTGCATAATAACCCATTTATATTTCATTTTTCAAACCCCATTCTTTTATCAATTGCGCGTCTAAGAGGGCGCTGATGCCGTGATTTCTTATAGGCTTTACGATTCTTCCAATATCGTTTTTCTTGCCTATGCAAACATACATAATAGCGCATTATTCCTCATACTCCCTTCCTTTATGCTTCGGTTTCTTCTTGCGCTTATCGGGGATAATACGAGTAACGCAATATCCCTGAGGAAACTCTTTTCTCTGTGACTGGAATACTTCCGTCCATGTTTTCGGTTGCTGTTTCTTCTTGCTCTTGCTCATCGTCTCGCATCTCCTTTCGACATTGTTATTATAGCAAATTTCATGTTACAAGTCAATAACTAAATTGTTAAGATTATGTTAAATCTGCGGGCCGGCGGAAGTTAGCTTTCGCTAACTTCCTCGATAATAACATTCGACAATTTGTAAATCTTAGTTATATCAAATTTACATCCGCACTTATCACAAGTACAAGTCCACCACTGTTCACCGCCGAACTGGTCGAA